>Ga0209007_1000001_pt1 | contig 289765 bp, 237 predicted proteins | sample JacPinW_OM1H0_O2_FD_187961 | JGI IMG/M metagenome (GOLD analysis project Ga0209007, IMG submission 187961) | Forest soil microbial communities from Algoma, Ontario, Canada - Jack Pine, Ontario site 1_JW_OM1H0_O2 (SPAdes) (version 2) | ecosystem: Environmental > Terrestrial > Soil > Boreal... | reverse complement strand
GTCGTGGTTCCCGCCATTACATTTTCACCCGCGCCGTGCCAGAATAGATAAAACATGCCCAACACTGTGCAAGTCGACACGCCGCCACACAAAGTGCAGAAGGAAGTTTTTCCCAACGGCCTCGTGGTTATAACCGAGCCGATGGAACACGTTCATTCCGTGTCGGTTGGAATCTGGCTGCGCTCCGGTTCGCGTCGCGAGCCTACCGCGTTAAACGGCATTTCGCATTTCATCGAGCATATGGTTTTCAAGGGCACCACGCGGCGGTCGGCGGAAGATATCGCGCGGGAAGTGGATAGCGTTGGCGGCATGCTGGACGCGTTTACTTCCAAAGAAATGGTCTGCTTCAACACGCGCGTCCTGGACGAGCATTTGGCAAAAGTATTCGACGTGATTGCGGACATGGTTCTGGAGCCGAAATTTGCCGAAGACGAAATCGAGCGCGAGAAATCGGTGATCCTGGAAGAAATTCGCATGACCCAGGACAATCCGGAAGACCTGGTGCATGAGCTGTTCACCCAGAATTTTTGGTATCCGCATGCGCTTGGCAAACCCATCCTAGGCACGCCCGAAACTGTGGGAGCTTTTTCGCGCGATACTTTGCGTTCGTGGTTTCACGAGCGTTATTCCCCGAACAACATGGTGATCACGGCCGCGGGGCATTTGACCCACGCGCAACTTCTCGATCTAGTTGGCCAGCGTTTTGCGAATCGCCCGGCTGGGAATCCTTTGACGCCTGAATCCACACCGGTTGCCGCTCCCCACATTACCGTGCGCACGAAGCATGAACTGGAGCAAGTGCATCTTTGCCTCGGCGTTTCGGCGCTCCCTATGACCGACAAGCGCCGGTTTGCAGTCTCCGTGCTGAGCAACGTCCTCGGCGGCGGCATGTCCTCCCGGCTATTTCAGAATATTCGCGAGCGCCAGGGCCTGGCTTACGCAATCTTCAGCGAAATGAATTCTTATCGCGATGCGGGAGTTCTTTCGGTCTATGCCGGAACGTCTTTGGAAACTGTTTCGCAGTTGGTGCGCTCGGTCCTGGAAGAGTTTCGGCGCATGAAAGACGAGCCGCTCCCCGAAGAGGAGCTGCGCCGCGCGAAAGATCATCTGAAAGGCGCCACACTTCTGGCCCTGGAAGGCACTGGCCAGCGCATGAACAGTCTCGCTCGCTATCACATATATTTTGACCGGCACTACACCGCGCAGGAATTGATCGCCATGCTGGAAGAAGTTACCGCAGAGGACGTTCAGCGACTGGCTCAGGAATTTTTTCAGTCCGAGCGCATCGCCGCGTCTGTTGTCGGCAACCTCAACGGCTTTCAACTCACTCGCGACCAGCTTGTCCTTTAACTCACCAACTGATTCCCGCCAGTTGACGTAGGCTCCGCAGTTTGCCATCATCTTCGCGGTTCTTGCGCGCGTCTAGCTGCTGCAGAACCTGACTGAGGGAAGCGATCTCGTTCCGCGTATCCATTCTGGCGTCGGGAAGCACGGGCAACTGCACGTTGCTCGAGACGGGCCATACCACTCTCCTCATTGATGCCGGCTTAGGCCGCAAAGAAATGCTGCGGCGTTTTGAAGCGCTGGGCCGTCCGCGTCCCGAGCATGTGGATGCCGTCCTGATCACCCACGAGCACAGCGATCATTCCAGCGCCATGGCGCAAATGGCGCGCGAGTGGAAATGTCCTGCCTATTTGACCGAGCTAACCCACCGCGAAATTTTGAAATTGTGCGAGGACGGTCCGGTAAGAAAAATCGAGCGCATTGAATACGTTCGTTGCGGCGCTCCCTTCGAAATCGGCGACATCGAAATAACTCCGTTCACGATACCGCACGACGCCGCCGATCCGGTGGGTTACTGCTTCCGCTCGAATGGAACTAAAGTTGTGATCGTTACCGACCTGGGCTACATGCCCGAGCTAGTGAAACATTATCTGCGCGAAGCCGATTTGCTGATTCTGGAATCCAATCACGATATCGAGATGCTCAAGGTTGGGCCGTATCCTTGGTATATCAAGCAGCGCGTGATGAGCCGCACAGGGCATCTTTCGAATGCGGTGGTTAGTGAATTTCTGGCGGATGCGGAAGTATTCGACGGGCATGCACGCCATATCGTTCTCGCGCATCTCTCGGAGCAGAACAATAATCCCGACGTTGCCCGCATTTCCGCAGAAGAAGCGCTCGGCCGCCGCGCCGCTGAATTCGCCTTTCGCGGCACATTGCATGTTGCCTCGCAACGTGTCCCGCTTGGCCCCTTCGAGCTGTAGCCCTTAGCGCGATTCTTCCCGCTGCGAAAGATTCTGAAAAAAGACATCATGCATGCTACGAGTGCGGCCTGACTCCAAATCGGCCTCGCGAACAATACCCAGTCGCGCGTCGAAAAGGTCCTCCGCTGTAACGGCGACTCCCCCCGCCACCTCAATTTGAACCAAATCCGCGCCGCGATAACCTTCGCCAGCCACTTCCTGCAATCCGCGGCACTGATGGCATATGCCGGATTTATTGATGAGCGCGCATAGACCATCGTAGTCCTCGGTCATTTTCGCCCGCGCTGCTGCCAGCCGATGACGAAACACAGGCTCGGAAACACCTAGAATTTTTGCCGCCTCCTCACTGGTAAATCCAAGTACGTCCTTCAGCATCACGGCCGCTTGCTCCTCCGGCGGAAGGGTGCGAGAAATGCAGGAGAAGCAAAAAGCGATGTGCTCGCGAATTTCATAGCGAAATTCCGGCTGATGCATTAGTCCAAGCAGCCGCTCGATTTTTCCCGGATCCGCTGTCGTTTCCTGTTCGCCCAGGCTCTGCGCTTCCACTCGCCAACGCTTACGCTTGCGCAGATGGTCTAGGCACACGTGGGTAGCGATGCCGAACACCCAGCTCTTGAATCTTCCCTCGCCACGATATTCACGAATATTTTCGAGCACGCGTACCAGCACGTCCTGCAGCAAATCTTCCGCATCCTGGCGCAACGTGACCATACGGTAGATGTATCCGAAGAGCGGCTTGCGCCAGGGATCGAGCAGGGAATCAAAGGCTTGTTGGTCGCCGTGCCGCGCTCGCTCGACGAGGGCCACTTCTTCGTCTGAAGGAATTTGAGGCAGAGGATAAACCGACATTTTGTTTCTCCTGGCGAGGGCGAAGCCGCGACAGTTTACACCGCCATCCGTCGCGGCCGCTCCGGTTTTCGAGTCTAGGAATGCATCAGCACTTGGCAAAGCTGCAAGCGGTTGCCGGAAGGATCGCGAAAGGTGGCAAGTTTGACCACACCTGGAATTTCTTCAGTCTTTCCTTCGAACGCAACTCCGCGGGATTCCAAGCGTTTTCGTTCGCGATCAATATCCGGCACTTGTAACACGACTGTGGCGCCAGGCTCTTCGCCGGAATGCGAGTTCACAGCCACACCGATGGTCGCTTCGCCTTCGCCTCCTGCAAACTCCGCCCACTGCTCCATCTCAAAGGTCTTCTTCAATCCCATTGTCTCGCCATAGAACTTCTTGGCTTGCTCGAAGTCCTTGACGCTAAACCAGGAAACTGTAACTTTCATCGTATTCTCCTCGGTTTTGAATTTGTGCTGCTGGAACCTATGTCGTTTGGTCTCGAACCGTCCGCCAATTCGATGAAGACAAGTCGCTTAGAGATCTATGGGTGATACCGCAATTCGGGCGGAAAACAGCTTGCCTATTGATATATATCAGTGATATATATCAATTGAGGGACTCACCATGAGTAAGAGAGCAGTGGCCAAGCTCTTCCGGAACGGTCGCAGCCAAGCAGTCCGGCTTCCGCAGGAGTTTCGCTTCGAAGGCAACGAAGTGCGAGTTCGCAAGACCGATGAAGGGGTATTGTTGGAACCGCTCATTGCCGATACGCGAAAGTGGTTTGCCGAGATGGACCGCCTCAACTCGGAACCTTTTATGAAAGACGGACGCAAGCAGCCAGCCGCGCCACGTCGAAAGATCTTTTCATGAACTACCTTCTCGACACGAATGCGTGCATTGCCTTGATAAATGGAAAACCTCCTGCCGTGCGGCTCCGTTTTCAGAAGGCTATCGATGCCGGTGAGGAAGCACACGTTCCTGCAGTCGTAGCATTCGAACTATGGTATGGTGTCGCGAAAAGCATCCAGCAACAAGCGAACGCGGCGAGAGTTGAAGCGTTTTTTGCGGGTCCGGTCGATTTACTACCTTTCGATGAGGATGACGCACCGGTCGCGGGGCGTGTCCGGGCGTCGGCAGAGGCCGCTGGAAAGCCGATCGGGGCTTACGACATCCTGATTGCAGCTCAGGCGCTCCGGCATAAGCTAACGCTCGTCACAGCCAACGTGAGAGAGTTTGGCCGAGTGGGTGGTCTTTTATGGGAAGATTGGGCGAAAACATGATCCTGAGAGGGAGACGAAATTGATTGGACGGTATACGCGCGCGGAAATGGGCCGCGTCTGGAGCGAAGAGAATCGATTTCAGAAATGGCTGGAAGTAGAGCTCGCGGCCACGGAAACGCTGGCGGAAGCCGGCATCGTTCCGCGCGAAGCTGCGGCAAAATTGCGCGAACGCGCGCGCATCGATGTGGCGCGTATCAACGAGATTGAAGCAAAAGTTAAGCATGACGTAATTGCGTTCACCATTGCGGTGCAGGAATCGGTGGCCGATCCGGAAGCAGGGCGCTGGCTGCACTACGGGCTCACGTCGAACGACGTGGTGGACACCGCGCAAGCTCTTCTCGTTCGCGAGGCTTCCCGGTTAATCGAAAAAGACCTTGATGCGTTTGGTGAAGTGCTCGAGCGGCGCGCCTGGGAGTTTAAAGACACGCCCGAAATCGGGCGCACACACGGCATTCATGCGGAGCCGATCACATTCGGCCTAAAAGTAGCGAACTGGTACGCGGAAAATCGCCGCGACCTTGCGCGCTTCCAAGCGGCGGCGCAGCAAATGGCGGTGGGGAAAATTTCCGGAGCAGTAGGGACATGCACGCATCTCGGCCCAGAGATCGAGCAAAAAATCTGCCAAAAACTTGGTTTGGCCACTGCGCCCATCACCTCTCAGGTGATCGAGCGCGACCGCCATGCGCAATATCTTTCCACGCTCGCGATCGTGGCGGCTTCGCTCGAACGCGTGGCGCAGGAAATTCGCCACCTGCAACGCACGGAAGTTCGCGAAGTGGAGGAACCCTTCGGCGGCGAACAGCGTGGCAGCTCAGCTATGCCGCACAAACGCAACCCGGTTTCGAGCGAGCAAATCTGCGGGCTAGCGCGGGTAGTGCGCGCAAATTCCGTGGCTGCGCTGGAAAATATCGCGCTATGGCACGAGCGCGACATTTCGCACAGCTCAGTGGAGCGCGTGATTCTTCCCGATTCGACGATTCTGGTGGACTACATGCTGCATCGCACCACCGAAATTGTTCGCAACATGAAGGTTTTCCCGCAGCGTATGCAACGTAACCTTGATTCCACCATGGGCCTGATTTTTTCCGGCCAGCTTTTGCAGGATTTAGTGGAACACGGCGCGCCGCGCGAAGACGCTTACAAATGGGTGCAAGGCCACGCCATGTCCGCGTGGGAATTGGAGACGAGTTTCCAGGATCGAATTGCGACGGATGCGAATATCCTAAAATTTCTGGATGAAAAGGCTCTAGCTCACACGTTTGATTTGAAACGGCAGTTGCGGGCCGTGGATGCGATTTTTCGCCGCGTATTTGGGGCAAAATCTTCCGTGGCTAGCTGACCAGCTTTCCGCGGCAGTCGGCGGCTGGTTATTTCGGGGAATTATCTTCCACTGGTGTCGAAGCGCCCAGCTTTACCTCCGACGTGAACTTCTTGTAATCGCTGTAGCGATCGATCTCGTTCTGTTTCACTTTAAAGAAAACCACCCGAGCAGCGGCGTGCACTTCGGAATAGGAAGGCAGCCACACTTCGTTGTTCACCATGGTCTGCTCCAGAACTAGATTGGAGCCTTTCGACAGCGACGCTAGCAGCCCGCCGCCGATCTTCACATTGTCGTTAAAACGTGCTTCCAGCCGTGCCACATCGCGAGCCTGTTCGTCCACCCATAGCACGCCGGAGAGCTTCTGCACGATGCTTTCGACCAGCTTTTTGGGCTTGTAGTCGGGATTCGGGCCGAAATCGAAGACGATTACTTCCTGTCCACGGAAAAGTTCCCGCCGGGGGTTGGTGAAACGCTCGGCTCGGAGAAAATCGGAAATCTGCGCCTGCTCCTCTTCATCCTGTTTTGCCTGTTTTTTGGGATCGTTCTGAAGCTCGACTTGTTTTTTCTTTTTCTCGTCGAAATCTTTGCTGAAGCGCTCGTCTTCCTTTTTCTTCTCGTCGCCTTCCAGCGGCTTGCCGTCTTTGGCCAGGAGATGGCGGATTTCATCTTCGCCGATGTAAAAGATGTCATACTCTTTCAGCGAGCGCGAACTTACCTGGCCATCGGAATCCATTTTTTCTTCTTCCTCGCTCAAATGGCAGGTGTACTGCTTCAGGATTTCTTCAACCGTTCTCTGGTTTTTATCAATGTCGAGCAGAAGCTTGGCTATATCAGGCAAAGGACGATCCTGCATATGTGGAAAATCAAAAATAGAGTCCTGCACTGGGGCATTTATTTCCACGCGCGTGATCGCAATTTCATAGACGTGGCCGTCGCGATGTAACTCAATCCGAGTTGGCTCCAAAACGCCACTCACAGGCCTGTAATCGAAATAATCGAGCTCTTCTGAAGCTCTTGCAGACTGTGTTTCGGCTGTTTGGGAATTCGGTTTGTCACGGGCGGGCGAGAATTTCAAGGCAGGAGGTGGAATTATCTCGCGAACGATCAGATGGGTTTGCGTGTCGAAAAAAACTTCACGTGGGACGCCTGAAGCGATCAAGAATTCCACGTGATATGCTTGGCGGCCGGAAACATTTTCGACACTAACCAGTCTCGCTCCCATTTTTTCCTTCTTCGCGTTCGCCAAATGCTCGTTCAAATAGCGCCCAGTAGCCGCCCATTCGACCGCTTCCGCCCCGGTAAACGTGTGGGGCGAGTCTCCCGCTTCTTGCTTCCACGCGGACATTCCGTTGGAAGCGACAATGGTGTGCTGCGGCTCGATAAGAATCTCGGAATAGAATTTATTGGGCGCTTTAGTAATCAGCGAGTAAGAACCGCTAGTCTCGGCCGCTCCTTCCCTTAAGTTTCCGGTTATCGTCACGGATTGAACTTTCGCCAGCGCCTTCGCACCGCCTTGGGCGTGCAAATAATCATCGATGATTTTCTGAGGGGTTTGCGCCAAACAGGATGATACAGCGCCGAAAAACAGCACGAGAGCCGTGCTGAGCGATCTCGAAAAATAAATAGTCATATTTCGTTTTACGTTCGCCACTGAACGTTCTACGGAGTTACAGAACACGCAGAATGTGAAAAAGTTCCGCAGCGTCCGGGTCTAACGCAACCGAACTCAGGCGATCAAAATGCCAGCGCGAAGTTATTGGATGCGCTGAATGTAGCGGGCTTCGGAAGTGTCCACTTTCACTTTGTCGCCGTTGCCGACAAAAGGCGGCACGTTAATCACCAGCCCAGTTTCCAGCTTGGCGGGCTTCATCACCGCGCTGGCGGTGGCTTTTTGGATGGTTTGCTCGGTATCGACGACGGTGAGGTCAACTGTGTCAGGCAGCAGGACGCCGATGGGTTTGTCGTCGTAATATTCGATCTTCACCGGCAAATTGGGAATCAGGTAATCCTTGGTATCGCCTACAATGTCATTTTGCAGCGCAAGCTGCTCGTAGTTTTGCGAATTCATGAAGTGGTGGCCGTCGCCGTCGCTGTAGAGGTATTCGAATTCAATTTCATCCACGGTGACTTTCTCGACGAATTCTTCCGCCCGGAAGCGATAATCCATCATCGAGCCGCTGCGCAGGTTGCGCATCTTGGTCTGCATGGATCCGCGCTTGTTCCCGGGCGTGCGATGGTCCACGCTGTAAATCACATGGAGATCGCCTTCATGCATGATGATCATACCGGGGCGCAATTGAGTAGACTTTAGCATCGGTGCTCCTAGGCCATTCTTAAGACTTTTCTCCGCCGTTAGCCAAGCGTTTCGCAAACCTGCGGCTTAGTACAAGCAAACGGTGGGCATTTCAACCGGGCGGCGAGCCATCGCAAAGCCCTGCACGGCGCGAATATCGTGCGCCGTAGAAACCTCAATTATAGCGGCCGGCCTGCCATCGGTCAAACAAGCGTTCTCAACTCGTAGATGTAGACTCGCTCATATGGCTCGTATAGGGGATGAGGCATTCAATGGCGCTGCTAAAATCAGGGTCTAAATTATTGTTTAGTGCCGAGTTTGTCACCAACCTCTGTTGTTATTTCGGAACCTTCTTTCCACCTTTACAGAAATTCTGAGCCGTCCTTGGCTTATTATCCGATCTGGGACTTTAAGGAGCGGCTATAGGCAGCCGCAGCTGAAACATTCGGCGCCGTTTCATTCAGCAATGCCTTTGACGCGAGAATGTTTAAGCCTTGTTCTAGGCGATTGAGAAGTCTCAACAAATTTTCCTGCAAGCGGTCTCCGACAGGTTGCCTTCGCGTTCAGCGAGGTTACAATACTGCCAGCCCGGCCGGCTTCCAGCACAAATTCCTTGGGAGGAAGAAATGAAAAGATTGTATCCAGGACTTGGGGCCTTGGTCCTTCTGGCATTTTTGTCAATCGCGACGCCGGGTTATGCGCAGACGGCTTCCGCGACAACTAAAACCGCTGTCTCGCCCAGATATGATGTCAGCAAAGAAGTCACGCTTAGCGCCACGGTAGAAAGCGTCCCCGGAAAATCCTCTGACGCACGCGCGCAAGGAGATTTCGTAGTCCTCCAAACGAAGTTAGGCGCGGTCAACGGAAAACTGACCCCCTTCGCTTTAAACACAAAAACAGGCGTCTCCATTACGCCCGGAGAGCAAGTTAAGGCCACCGGAGTGATGACGACCGTGCAAAACAAGCAAGTCTTTGTGATTCGCACTCTCGAGCTAGGGGGCCGCACCTATCAGCTCCGCAGCAAACGCGGAAATCCTCTGGAGCATCCAGCGCGGAACAGCTCTGCTACAACGGAGTCAAAAGGAGGCCAACTGTGAATCGCAAGACTGTTTGGATGATCGTCCTTGTTTTGCTTAGTGTGACGTACGTCTCGGGCTGCGGCAGCTCGTCGCATGTTACAGTGAGCATATCCACAGCTCCTCCCGCTACTCTGGCTCCTAACGCCACCGCTCAGATTGTCGCCACTGTGACCGGTACGAGCGAAGGAGTTAACTGGAGTTGTAGCCCTGTTGGCTCTTGCGGATCATTTTCTCCGGGAAGTACAGCTACTTTAATGGCTACGACCTACACAGCTCCCGCGACTGTCGGACCGGTAGTCATTACCGCTACCTCCGCGAAGAAGGCATCGGTAACGGCGAGCGTAAACGTAGATGTTCAAGTGAACAACGGAATTGCAGGCACTTTCGCGTTCTACGCGAGCGGCATTGATGGCCTGCCACAGCCCGGAGCGCCCACATCCCTCAATGCAATCTACTCGATTGCCGGCGCCGTGAATATCCTGTCGGATGGCACCCTCACCGGCGAACAGGATTTCAACGATGGGGCGGGAATCACATCCCCCGCAGCCTTGATCACCGGCGGAAATCTATCAATTAACTCCAATGGTTTTGGAACAATGACTTTAGTGACGAGCGACACGACTCTTGGAGTAGCCGGCACGGAAACATTTACCGTCAACTTTGTCAACAATAGCCACGCCCTCATCATTGAAGCCGATGGAGTCAACACATCTAGCGGGAGTCTCGATCTTCAAACGCTGCCGAGTACACTGTCCGGAAGCTTTGCTTTTGCGGTCGCAGGTGTCGGACCCAGTGGCGAGGGTGCTTTCTCCGGAGGAGTATTCACTATTACCGGAACGACAATAGCTGGCACGTATGACGTTAATGACGGTATTTCCGGTATAACTACGAACAATAGCTTTATGGGAGCGACTCTGGGGACAGCAGACACCTTTGGGCGTGGCCTAATCACCGGTACTCCGTTCGCCGTCACGCTCGCATACTATATTGTTGGCCCCGAGGCTATACGTATCATTGATGTGGATACGACCGATACAGCCGTGGGTTCGGCGTTCGGCCAGGGTACCGGCCCGTTTTCGGCTACGTCACTGGGTCCTTCGGTTTTCATCGACCAAGGTAGCTACGCCGGTGCAGTGGACTATGACGCGGTCGGGCAGATTGTTCCGACCAGCGCTGGCGGGTGCAGTCCATGCAGCTTTGCGGGTTTTGGGGACGTTAATGAAACCGCGGATTCGGGGCTAACACCCTACTACTTGGACGCGGCCCCCATCTCCGGGACCTACACAATCGCGTCGAACGGATACGGCAACTTGACGATTTCCGGCGGCGCGTTCTTGGACATCAGCGACTTCGGCATATACATGGTCGATCCAACTCTCAACGTGAACGATCCGAATAATACCTCAGGGGGCGGAGGGGCGCTTATCGTTGACCTCTCTCCGAATCCCGGCGTCGGCGGACTGGGCTTTTTGGTTCCTCAGACAGACACCATGAACGCAGACTTTACGGGAAACTACGTCCTCGGGCTGCAGGATCTGTTCCCCAGCCCTGCTGATCCGCTGCCGCTCCTTTCGGGCGAAGTCGATTTCGTTGGCAATGCCGCAGTCACGACGACCCTGACGGGAAGTGGAACTGTAAGCGATCCGTTTGGTGATTTGGGTCTTAACCCCTCAGCCAACGTAACATTTTCAGCTCCTATTACTCCGGATGCCGTCAATACTGGTATCGGTCATTACGCGATATCCCCATTTACGGTGGGCAATGGTGGCGCGACTCCTGTTTCTATCCCTTACTCGGCTAACGTTTACCAAGCCAGCGCTGGCCAATTGTTCTGGATAGAGGACGGAGCGGACGGGCTGAACAGCGTATTTGGCGGGCAGCTCCAGCAGCAAGGCACGATTGGAGTCGCCGCAGCTAAGAAGAAGGCAAAACAATAACGGACTAACCGCGGAAAGTGGCACAGCCGGAAAGAAATCCGGCTGTGCCACCGTCTCATCCTCCTGCAGACCTAAAATTCAGCGCGTACTCCGGCCAAGCCAAATCTTGTATCGTGAGTTGAAATTTACTGCGTTTCTTTCTTGCCTACGCGAACCAAAGTGATTTGAGTTCCGGAGGAAATTTTCTTCAGAGCAACAACACGCGCTCCGTTGTGGCGATCATCCACGAAAGCGACGTCACTATCATTCAGGCTTAAAGAGCCCTTGCCATGAGCCAGTTTCTCATCGCCTGTTTCCAACCGAAAATCGGGGCCCAGATGTTTTTTGTACCAGGCCTGCACGAAGTCGATAGGGTCCTTGGTTTGATATTCCTCGGTCGCGATTCCTACGCTGGAGTCCTTTGCGCTGAGGTCGATGCTGGCGTTTTTGTTATTGGAGGAAGGCTCGGCACCGGGATAAATCTCCAGGCCGGTGGCGTGGGGACTATCGCCGTTCACTGAGATGGAGGCAACCGGAGTTTCGATGGCTACTTTGTTGCCAGAGCTGTGAATCTTGAGATGGCGAATGAACAGGCCGGCAACCATCAATCCGCAGAGAAACATGACAATGATGCCGGCGGCTACAATTCCCAGGATCCACCAGATCGCATTGGTGCGGCGCTGGGCCTCGGCGGTGGGTTGGATGGCGGGTTGGGTTGGGCGGGTAGCCACAAATCACCTCTCAAGCGAATCAAAACTAATGTACGAGTAATAACTGGGAAATGTTTCGCGCAACACGGCGCGTCGCGGCGATCTTAGCGAGCGCGGCGTTAGTAAAAGACAACTTTTACATCAGGCCGCTTCTCGAGATGCACGGTGTCGACAAAACGAACCTGGCGATCGTCGTACGTCAAGATCAGCGAATGCGTGCGAGTGCCCTCTCCAAAGAAGCGCACGCCACGAAGCAGGCCGCCGCCGGTGACGCCGGTGCAAGCGAAAATGATTTTTTCCCCAGGGGCGAGATCTTCCGTGTTGTAAATGCGTTTTGGATCTTTAATACCCATTTGAGCGATGCGCTCGTGGTGCTCGGGTTTAGAGACCACCAGGCGCGCAAGAATTTGGCCATTCAAGCAGCGCAATGCAGCGGCGGTAAGTACGCCCTCGGGAGCGCCGCCAATGCCCATGACAGCGTGTACGCCGGTGCCGACCACGGCGGCGCTGATGCCGGCAGATAGGTCGCCGTCGGAAATTAGCCGGATGCGAGCGCCAGTGGCGCGAATCTGCGCGATTAGATCTTCGTGGCGCGGGCGGTCGAGGACGATGATGACGAGGTCTTCCACTTTACGGTTGAGGCGTTTGGCGATCGCCTTCAGATTGTCCGCGACCGGCGCATCCAGCTCGACAGCGCCTTTGCAGGAGGGGCCTACGATTATTTTTTCCATGTACAGATCGGGGGCGTGGAGCAGCCCGCCGCGATCGCTTGCGGCGAGGACGACGATGGCGTTGGGCTCGCCGGTGGCGCAGAGGTTCGTGCCTTCGAGAGGATCCACGGCTATATCGACTTCGGGGTATTTGCGGCTCTTATCGCGGACGGCGGCGCCGACTTTTTCGCCGATGAAGAGCATGGGAGCTTCGTCGCGTTCACCTTCGCCAATGACGATGGTGCCGTCCATCCCCACCGAGTCCATTTCCGAGCGCATGGCTTCGACAGCCATTTGATCGGACTTGTGGCGGTCCCCCAAGCCCATGGTGTGCGCCGAGGCGATGGCGGCGCGTTCTACCACGCGCAAGAATTCCAGGCTGAGTTCTTTCTCCATCTTGGCTCCTGAGAAGCGAAAGTGAATCCGAGCGTCGGGGACTTCCGCCCGGGGCGCCTATCATAATCCAATTGGGATGTTTTCAAACAAGGTGAGGTCTCAAAGATAATTTTGAATAAAGTCACGGGAGCGGTTGGATTTTTGCGTTTACCAGAAAAGGGTCATCGAACTCGGTCTGGTCTCCGGCTTTTTTCCCGGCAACGGGAAGCAGGCGAGCGGAAAGCGGTTTGTGCCACTTCACCGAAAGGCTGGCCACGTCACCGAGAATCTTCTCGAGTTGTTCGCTCGAGATGTCACCGGGAAGCGGAATTACGTCGAGACCCGTGCCACAAACCGCGGAGTAGGAAAGGAGGGCGTCGATGGAGAGGCGTCCCTCGCTCCAACGCCGCGAGAGGACTGAATCTTCCAGGATGGGCAGCATCAATCCGGAATAGCCGGCTTGCGTGACCGGAACCGCTTTGAGCGCGCGAGTGATTAGCGCGGCTGCAGTCATGGTGCCGCTCGTGCCTATAGGGGCGCCCAAGAAATTCTCAATGGCGGCTCCGATCGAAATTTCTTTCAGGGGAGCTGGGGACAGATCGATTCCCCCATATTTCCAGCCTGTGCTCTGGCTAATTTCTTTCGCTGTCTTTTCGACCTGCTGAGCATAAATGGTGAGTGAGGATTTCAAGCGTTCCTGGGCGGCGTCGGGAGATTTCGTGGAAGCAAGCGCGTCAGCGACGACATTTGCCGACTGCAAACCGATGGCGAATTGCTTGCCTGGGCCCACCCAATACGATGCGGGATAAAACGGCGTGCCGTCAGGAACGAAAGACGACGCGGTAAAACTGAAATTAGCCTGACTGTGCGGGCTGTTAGCTTCCAGGTATTTCATCGCGGCAGCTGCAGCGCGAATAGACTTCCAATGAATGCCATCTTCGCCACTGATGAAGATGGAACCCTCCAAAGTTTTGGCGCTCGCAAGCATTTTCGCCAACAACTCCGCGTCGCGCGGGTCATCGGTGTCTTTCATCATGGCGGGGCCGATGGAAGCGTCGAATCCTTCCTTCACCGCCAACGCATCATAGTCGCGGAAGAATGCGAGCGTTTCCGCTTCGGACAGATCGCGCGTGTATTCCGGAAAGGGCTGTGTGGTGATGCGAATGGTTTCGACTTCGTATCCGGATTTTTCGAAGGCGGTTTTAGCCTGGTGCAGGAAAACCAAGGTGTCTTGAATTTGTTCTCTGTAATGCTCGCGGTCGAGCCGGATGAAAGCTGTGATGGCGCGGATTTTTGGTTTTGATGCGGGTTCCGCGGCGCGCGAGGCAAGCGGCACAATCAAGAGCAACAGCAGCGCTAACGCTAGCAAAAGCGTTGAGCGGAATCCGCACCGCTGGCTCAGGCTCATTCGAAAGCCGCGATTCCGGTGATGCGTTCGCCGATGATGAGCTTGTGAATGTCGTGGGTGCCTTCGTAGGTGATCACGGATTCGAGATTATTCATGTGGCGCATGATGGGGTAGTCGTCCACGATGCCGTTGGCGCCGAGGATTTGACGCGCCATGCGAGCGGTTTCCAGCGCCATCCACACGTTGTTCATCTTCAACATGGAGATGTGCGAAGGGTGCACGCGGCCTTGGTCTTTGAGTTTTCCAACCTGGAGCGCGAGGAATTGGGCTTTGGTGATTTCCGTGATCATCCAAACGAGTTTTTCCTGCACCAATTGATGCGAGGCGATGGGCTTGTTGCCAAATTGTTTGCGCTGCTTGGCGTAGGTGAGGGCTGAGTCGTAGCAGGCCATGGCGGCGCCGATGGCGCCCCAACCGATTCCGTAGCGCGCTTGGTTGAGGCAGGACAGCGGACCTTTCAAGCCTTCGACGCCGGGAAGCAGATTCGTGGCCGGGATTTTACAATCGGTCATAGCCAAGCCGGAAGTGACCGAAGCACGCAGAGAATATTTTCCGTGGACGTCCCAGGCCTTAAAACCAGGTGTACCTTTCTCCACCAGGAATCCGCGAATCTTGTCATCTTCCGTTTTCGCCCAAACGACGGCTACGTCGGAGATGGAGCCGTTGGTGATCCACATTTTTTCGCCGTTCAGTACGTAACTGTCGCCTTTTTTCACCGCGCGTGTGAGCATGCCGCCCGGGTTAGACCCGAACTGCGGTTCGGTGAGACCAAAGCAGCCGATGGCTTTTCCCTGCTGCAGGAGCGGAAGCCATTTGTCTTTTTGTGGCTCGGAGCCAAACGCGTGGATGGGATACATCACCAACGCGGATTGCACAGAGATAAAACTTCGCAAGCCGGAATCACCTCGCTCAAGTTCCTGGGTCACCAGGCCGTATTCCACGTTGGACATGCCGGCGCAGCCATAACCTTTCAGGCTGGCGCCAAAAAGTCCGAGCTCGGCCATCTGCGGAACGAGCTGCACCGGAAATTTTCCTTCGCGATTGTATTGCTCGATGATGGGCATGATCTCGTCGTCCACAAATTGACGAGCGGTTTGCCGCGCGAGTTTTTCCTCGTCGCTCAAGAGGGAATCGAAGTCGAGGAAATCGACTCCGGGGAAAGATGGCATTTAAATAATCTCCTTATCGCGGTGGGTGCATGACGTTGCGTCGCAAGCCGCCAAAGCGCCCCATTCTATATGAAGCTGAGGGCGAGAAGTTAGAGGTTCCGGACAGGTGGTTGTGGCCCCGGGTAGAAATTCTTCCGGTGATTGTTTTGAATAACTTACGTCGCTTTCTGCTCGTAGAGCAGAACCGGGTAGAAACGTCAGCGATGAGCTGAAATTTGCATCAGGAATGATCCGGCGAGATGACCTCAATGAGACCCGAGCTATCGAATTTTCTGCGGTGTGTCTGCGCGACTCTGCTAGGCCTTTTCGATCCGGCTGAGAGTCGCTAACTTTGTAAAAAATAATCACGAGTCACGCTAGCATTTTGCGCAGGAGAATTCCAGAGGTCGTGTGTGTGTGTTACCGGTACTTTTTCAGCGTTCGAATGCGATGCCGCGGAACCTCTGGGGTTGGCGAAGGGAATGGTGATGTAGGTGTTTCTAGCTTAAGATGCCCGACAGACTTCACCCAATTCAGCAGCCAACGGACTGAACGACCCTACAGCGCGCATGCAAGAGAAGAAGCGGTTGATGTTGTATACTCCTGCGCAAAACTTGGCCTGGGCGGGTTATGAATCGATCGGCTGGCGTGACGATTTCTGCGGTTGTTGTGCTGCTTGGTAGCGGGATCTCTCTGCTGACCGGTTTAATGATGCTATTCGCCTCTACCAGTGGTGTTTCCGTCCCTGAGAATCAGGCGCAGTTCTTTAAATATTTCATGGTCTTCGCCGCGGTTTTATTTTTCGCCGCGGGGGCCTGGGGCATCTCCACGGGGATGGCTTTGCTGCGTTTGCGCGAGTGGTCGCGGGTTTCGATGATGGTTTTCAGCGCATTGCTGGTATTTCTCTGTATTCCCGGACTGCTGATGTTCCTGATGATGCCATTTCCGCCGCCGGGGACGGTACCTAGCCCACAGCTGACGCCAAGCCTACTGACGGGCATGCGGATTTTTTTGACGCTCTTATACGCAGCTCTCGCGGTACTGGGCGGATGGTGGCTTTATTTCTTCAATAAACGATCCACGAAGGAGCAATTTCTAAAGATGCGGGGTGCTTCGCTAGAGCGAGTGTTGGGCCAAACGGCGATTGCGCCCGGGGCGCGGCCGCTCAGCATCACGCTGATCGCATGGTATCTGCTAATCAGCGCGTTCATCGGGGTTCTGGGGCTTTCAGTGAATCCGCCGGTGTTCTTTTTTGGATTTTTTTTCAAGGGAACTTCTGCATCGCTGATTATGTTTGGTCTGGCGCTGGTTCAGTCCCTGACATCGTTCGGACTGCTGAAGCTGAGGCCCTGGGGGCGCACTTTGGCGATCTATTATTTTCAATTCCTGATATTCAATTCGTTGACGATGGTGCTGATCCCAGGGACGCAGGCGCGGTTCGATCAAGCCATGGGCGATATGATGCGCGACATGCAAGGCTCGTCGAACCCGGCGCAAGTGATGCATTTTCCGATTTGGTTTGGCGTGATTTTCGCAGTGCCGCTGCTAGCCCTGTTGCTTTGGGTGGTAATCAGGAAGAAAGACGTCTTCCAGCCTTAGACGGGACTGTGGCAGGAGCATAAGTTGCTGAGAGGTCTGACCTTTGGCAGGCTAAGCTCGGCGTTGACGGAAGCCGATAGCGATGCGATAATCACGAGCTTTGTTGATCCTAGAAGTGTGTTCCGGCGAGCGAGGGTGTCGCCCCGGAAGCATGTAAACAATTTCTAAACGGGGCGGCAGATCCGTACTATCTCCTGACCATGGAAATCCTCCACCAGCTCGCTGAGTTGTTCCTTCAAGCTGTGCCCACAGTGGTTATCGTTTTTCTCTTCTATGTGTTTCTGCGCTGGGCTTTTTTCACACCGATCCAAAAAGCGATGGCGGAGCGCGACGCAAAGATTGAGGGAGCGCGTCGGGAAGCCGCAGAGCTCGAGACCGAAGCGGCCAGGGAGTTGCAGGAGTACAACGAACGGCTGAGAAAAGTTCGCGCTGAAATTTACGCGGAGCAGGAAGCAGCGCGGCAAGCGGCCTTGGATGAGCGAGCACGGCTATTGAAAGCGATGCGCTCGCGTGCTTTGGAAGAAGTGGTGGAGGCCAAGAAGAAAATTGCGGATGAAGTGACCGTAGCCAGCCTTGAAGTGGCGCTCCAGACTGATGCGCTTGCCGCGGAGATTGTGCGAACGATTCTAGAAAGTCCATCTCCGCAGGGAGCGTCGCGATGAAGCGCGTGGCGCGAGTTTTGGGATTTTTGTCCGCATTTCTGTTGCTGGCGGTGTGGCCAGTGCTGGCACAAGAGAACGAAACCCCGGCAGCGGAAACCCCAACCGGCTACATATTCCGCTGGCTGAACTTTGCCATCGTCTTCTGCGGAATTGCATACGCGGCGGTGAAGTGGGGCGGCCCTTACTTCCGCGCGCAAGCGGAAGAGACAGCGCAAAAGATTGCGGAAGGCGCGCGAGCGCGCGAGGCTGCCGATCGCCAGAAAAAGGAAATCGAACAGAAGCTGGCGGGACTGGACGAAGAGATCAAGAGGATACGAGAGGAAGGCAAGCGGGATCAACAAGCGGAAACGAAGCGGCTTCACGATTTGGCGCGTTCTGAAGCCCAGAGAATCGAGCACTCGGCGCAGATGGAAATAGAAGCGGCGGGGCGCGCGGCGAATCAGGAATTGAAGGCGCGGGCAGCGAGGCGGGCGATTGAGCGTGCGGAAGCGATGCTGCAGAAAGAAATGACGCCGCAAGCGGAGGCGGGGCTGTTTCGCACGTTCGTGGCGGAGATGGAAAGGAGCGTCAATTGAGCGCAGTGGCCGAACGATACGCCGCGGCGCTTGCGTCAGTGGCGCTGGAACGGAAACGCGACGCGAAGGGCGACCTTTCGGCGTTCCTGGATATTTTTTATTCTTCGGCGGAATTACGGAACGCTCTCGAGACTCCGGCGGTGAGCCAGGAGATCAAGGAAAAAGTAATCCGGAAGATCACCGAGAAAATGGGCATTGATGAAACGGTGCGAAATTTTATCTATTTGGTGGTGGCCCACCGGCGCACAGAAATGTTTCGTGAGATTCTCACGGCGCTGGAACAGCAATTGAATATGCGTATGGGGATTGCCGAAGCGGAAGTGAGCTCGGCCAAGGAATTAAGCGACGCGGAGAAAAAAGAGTTGACCACAGTGATGGAGCGGCGCACGGGGAAGCGGATCAAAGCGCAGTATCGCGAGGATCGAGCGTTGCTGGGCGGCGTGGTGGTGCGCGTGGGTTCCACGATTTACGACGGGTCGGTGCGCGAGCAGCTGAACCGTTTGCGCGAGCAGTTGGAAACGGAATAGTTCACCGAAAAATTAGGAGCAAGAATGGCGAACATCAAAGCCGACGAGATTACAAAAATACTGCGCGAGCAGATCAAAAACTACCAGCAAACACTGGCAGTGGATGAAGTGGGGACGGTCATTTCGGTCGGCGACGGAATCGCGCGCGTTCACGGGCTGGATAAATGCATGGCGGGCGAGATGCTGGCCTTTCCGCACGATGTTTTCGGAATCGCGCTGAACCTGGAAGAAGACCAGGTGGGCGTGGTGCTCCTTGGCGATTACACGGAGATTGAAGAAGGCGATACTGTCAAGCGCACGAACAAAATTATGTCGGTGCCGGTGGGCGACGCAATGCTGGGGCGCGTGGTGGACGCGCTGGGAAATCCGGTGGATGACAAGGGGCCGATACAAACGGACAAGCGCAATCCGCTCGAACGACTCGCGCCGGGCGTGGTCGATCGTCAACCGGTGCGCGAACCGGTGCAGACAGGTATCAAATCAATCGACGCGATGATTCCAATCGGGCGCGGGCAGCGCGAACTGATCATTGGAGACCGACAGACCGGAAAGACGGCGATTATTCTGGACACGATCATCAATCAGCGCGGCGGCGACATGATTTGTATTTACTGCGCCATTGGGCAGAAGCGGTCAACCATTGCGCAGATCGTGAAAATTCTGACGGACTACGGCGCGATGGAGCACAGCATCGTGGTGGCGGCGTCGGCTTCAGAGTCGGCGTCGATGCAATATATTGCGCCGTTCGCGGCATGCGCTATCGGAGAATTTTTCCGCGATTCGAAACGGCATGCGGTTTGTTTTTACGACGACCTTTCGAAGCACGCGCAAGCGTATCGCGAGATTTCGCTTTTGTTGCGGCGGCCTCCTGGGCGCGAGGCGTTCCCTGGCGACGTTTTCTTTTTGCATTCGCGGTTGCTGGAGCGCGCGGCAAAGTTGAACGATGAGCTGGGAGCGGGATCGTTGACCGCGCTGCCGGTGATTGAGACGCAGGCGGGCGATATTTCTGCTTACATTCCGACGAACGTGATTTCGATTACGGACGGGCAAATTTACCTGGAAGCGGATTTGTTCAATAGCGGCGTGCGACCGGCGGTTAACGTAGGACTTTCGGTGAGCCGCGTCGGCGGTAACGCGCAGATTAAAGCGATGCGGCAAGTAGCCGGCACGCTGCGGTTGGATTTGGCGCAGTATCGCGATTTGGCGGCGTTCGCGCAGTTCGGGACCGAGCAGTTGGACAAAGCGACGCAGGCGCAATTGGCTCGCGGGCAACGGTTGGTGGAAATTTTGAAGCAGGATCAGTATCAGCCGCTGCCGGTGGAGAAGCAGGTTTTAATTATTTACGCGGCGGCGAACCGCTATCTTGAGGATTTGGAAGTTTCGGAGTGCCGGCGATTTGAGCTGGAGATGTATCCGTTTATCGAGACGAATTACAACGGGCTGCTGAAAGCGCTGCGTGAGAAAAAAGCGTTTGACGACGCGATCAAGGCTGAAGCCAAGAAAGCGTTGGATGCGTTCAAGGAAGCGTTTAAAGCTTCTCTGCCGGAGAAGGCAAAACCGGAAGATGAAGCGAAGAAGCAAGAGGATAAAGCTCAGCAAAAGATTCCGCCGAAACGGGAGCAAGGAGCGGGTTCACACGAGGCTGCTCCGGCGCCGGCTGCGCATTAGTTTATAGGATGACTGCCTAACTACAGTTCATGCCCACACTACTCGATTATCGGCGGCGCGTTCGCTCGGTGAAGAATACGCAGCAAATTACGCGCGCGATGAAGTTTGTTGCGGCGGCGAAATTGCGGCGCGCGCAAGAGGGCGTGTTCGCAGCCAGGCCGTACGCGCGCGAAATATTGCGCGTGTTGCGCTCGGCGGCAGCGCGCATGGAAAACATCTCGCATCCGCTTCTGGTTCGACGCGGGGAAGACAAGATTTTAGTGCTGGTGCTGACCGGCGACCGCAGCCTGGCGGGGGCGTTTAACTCCAACGTAATTCGCCGCGCGACTGAATTCATGCGCGAGCATTCGTCGAAAAAGCTGGAGCTGATGGTGGTGGGCAAGAAGGCGCGCGACACATTCCGCAAGCGTGGGCTGCAACTGGTTGGCGAGTATCTGGATGTTTCGGCGAAAGTCGAGTTTTCCAAGGCGAAGGAAATCTCCGCTAAGATTGCGGAGCTTTACATCAGCGGCGAAGTGGACGCGGTGTACGCCGTTTATAACGAATTTAAAAATGTAATGGTGCAGAACCTGACGGTTCAGAAATTGCTGCCGATCGATCCGGAAGTGGTGAACCGGGAGAAAAAGGACGGGGAGAAGTCGTTGGCCAGCCATGCAGGCCCGGACAGCTCGCTGCCCATGGAACGCGCTCCGAGAGGCGAAGAATTTCTGGTGGATTATATCTACGAGCAGCCGGTGGATGAAATTTTCAAGGCTTTGATGCCGCGTTATCTGGAGACTGAAATCTTTCGGATTTTGCTGGAATCAGCAGCGGCGGAGCACGCGGCGCGTATGACGGCGATGGATGCTGCCACGCGAAATGCGTCGGAACTGATCGACAAACTAACTTTGCAGATGAACAAGATTCGGCAGGCGGGAATCACCAAGGAAATTATCGAGATTGTGAGCGGCGCGGCTTCCGCGATGTCGTAGGGCGCGGCGCTCTTGAAAAACTCAGGAGAAGAGAATGGCAGAAAATAAAGGCGACGAAAAGATCGGGCACGTAGTTGAGGTGATCGGGCCGGTGGTGGATATTTTGTTTCAAGAACATCACCTGCCATTCATTCACCATGCGGTGCGCATCACCAGCGAAGGATTTGACGTTCCGGAGCCTCTCGATATCGTCGCGGAAGTTGAACAGCAGCTGGGAGAAGGGCGGGTGCGTTGCGTGGCAATGAAGCCCACGGAGGGACTGGTTCGCGGAATGAAGGCCGTAAACATGGGCGAGCCGATTTCGGTGCCGGTAGGGCGTGCTACGTTGGGACGCGTGCTGAACGTGTTGGGCGAGCCGGTGGACAAACTTGGTCCGGTGAAAACGGACAGGCGGTATCCGATTCATCGTCCGGCGCCGTCTCTTGAGGATCAGTCCACAAATTTGGAAATGTTTGAGACGGGGATCAAGGTGGTGGACCTGATCGAGCCTTATTTGAAAGGCGGCAAGATTGGGTTGTTCGGTGGCGCGGGAGTGGGCAAGACGGTTTTAATTCAGGAATTGATTCACAACGTGGCGATGAAACACGGCGGCGTTTCGGTGTTTGCGGGAGTGGGCGAGCGCACGCGCGAAGGCAATGACTTGTGGCTGGAAATGCAGGAATCGGGCGTGGTGGTACCGGGGAATTCCGAGAAATCACGTTGCGCGCTGATTTACGGGCAGATGACGGAACCGCCCGGCGCGCGTTTGCGGGTGGGATTGACGGGACTGACGGTGGCGGAATATTTCCGCGACGAAGAGCATTTGGACGTGCTGCTTTTTATCGACAACATTTTCCGGTTCGTGCAGGCGGGTTCGGAAGTTTCCGCGCTGCTGGGACGCATGCCTTCGGCGGTTGGATATCAGCCAAACTTGAACACGGAAATTGGCGAGTTGCAGGAGCGCATCACTTCCACGAAGACGGGATCGATCACGTCGGTACAAGCGATTTACGTTCCAGCGGACGACTATACTGACCCGGCGCCGGCGGCGACGTTTGCGCACTTGGACGCCACGACGAACTTGAGCCGGCAGATTGTGGAGCGCGGAATTTATCCGGCGGTGGATCCGATTGCCAGCTTTTCGCGCATTTTGGACCCGCGCATCGTGGGACAGGAACATTACAACGTAGCACGCGCTGTGAAATCAGTGCTTCAACGTTATCGCGAATTGCAGGACATTATCGCGATTCTTGGAATCGAAGAACTGTCAGATGATGACAAGCAGACAGTGACGCGCGCCCGCAAGATCGAAAAATTCCTTTCGCAACCGATGAATGTGGCGGCCCAGTTCACCGGACTGGAAGGAAAATACGTGAAGGTGGAAGACACCGTGCGCGGGTTCAAGGAAATCGTGGAAGGAAAGCACGACGATTTGCCGGAGCAAGCTTTCTATATGGTGGGAACGATCGAAGAAGTGAAGGAAAAGGCGGAGAAGATGGCGGCGGTGGCGTAGTTTTCGTTTCGAGCCACGCGAGCCCGCAATTTAAATGCTACCTGAAGCGATCGAACTGCAAGTGGTGACGCCGGAGCGGCATGTGCTGAGCGAGAGCGTGCAAGCGCTCGAGATGCCGGGTAAAGACGGCTACCTGGGCATTTTGCCGGGGCATGCTCCACTGATTACTCTGCTGGGGATTGGAACGCTCACATATCACAAGGGCGGGCAGACGGGATATTTGTCGGTGATCAACGGGTTCGCGGAAGTGCTGCCCGATCGCGTGATTGTGTTAGCTGAACTTTCAGAGCGCGCCGAAGAAATCGACGTGGTGCGGTCTCGTGCAGCGCTTCAAAACGCGCAAGCTGAAGCTGCTAAGCCCGGGACGCCGGAGGCTGAATCTAGGGAAGCCGAAGCCAAGATTGAGCGGGCTAACGCTCGTCTGCAGACAGCTTCGAAGGGCGGCGGTTCGGGGTCATCGCCGGATTCCCAACGTTCCTCGCACTAACACTCCTACGCTTCTAACGTAACATATTCAATCGATGGTGCTTGCTCGGGCGGTACCGAAACGACACCAAGTCACTGCGTGGGCGTTTAGCGGCATCCGCAAGCCCATGCTAGCATCCAATAACTATAGCCTTTAGAAGGATTAACGCAGGTCAACCGGGGCGCAAAATGGCTGAAATTACGGTCTATTCGACAGGCTGGTGCTGCGATTGCAGACGGGCGAAGCAGTTTCTTCGAGAGAGAAAAATCGCGTTTCGGGAAGTAAATATCGATGAGTCGCCGGACGCAGAAGAACTTGTGCTTCGCGCAAACAATGGACGCCGAAAAGTTCCTACGTTGGAGATCGATGGGCGCTTTTTTGCAGCCAGCCCGTTTGATCCCTACCTACTAGCTGAAGCGTTGAAAATCCCGCTGAATCCTAAGTAAAGACCTTCGTCTCCATTTTCCTACTTAGAGATCTCTTTTCAGGAAAAGATCGGTTTGGACCACACAGAAGGAATTGGAGCGAACAAGTAAAGAAAGATGCCGGGCTGAAGCCCGACGCTACGAGTCCAAACCTACATTCGTCCGCACGATTAAAAACCTCTCGAAAACTGAAACGAGGCTAGGCCAGGCCTGCGCCGCGGGTCATCACTCCTACTACGCGCAGATCGGGAGTTAGGACTACCAGGTCTGCATCGGCGCTAAGGGCGATGATTCCCTTTTTTCCTGCGAGGCTGACGCGACGGGCGGGGAGAATCGTGGCCATGCGCACCGCGTCGACCAGCGGAACGCCGAGGGCAACGATGTAACGCAGCGCGCGATCAAGCGTCAGCGTGCTGCCGGCGAGTTTTCCTTCCGCGTTGCGGCATACTCCGTCCTTTACGACCACTTCGAAATTGCCGAGACGAAAGTTTCCGTCGGGCATTCCGGTGGCTGCGGTGGCGTCACTGGCTAGCAGGACGGTGTCGAATCCCTTCGTGCCGAGAAGAACTTGAATTGCGGGGCCGGCAACGTGGATGCCGTCGGCGATAACTTCGGCGGTAACATCCGGCTCGGTGAGGATGGCGCCGATGATTCCTGGATCGCGGTGCGAAAAAGGGCGCATGGCATTGTAGAAATGGACGGTATGGCGTGCGCCAGCCTGGACAGCGGCTTGGGTTTGTTCGTAGTTTGCGTCGGTATGGCCGATGGCGGCTACGATTCCGTTTGCTACCGCGGCTTGAATCAAATCGAGCGCGCCGGGAATTTCGGGAGCGACTGTAATCATCCGGATTAGGCCGTCGGCTGCGGCGCGAAATTTCTCCAGAATTTGCACGGAAGGGCGCGCGATGGCGTCGGGCGGATGCACGCCGCGGCGAGCCTTGGAAATGAACGGGCCTTCCAGGTGAATGCCAAGGATCTCGGCGGATAGACTGGTACTGTCCTGTTCGAATTTCTCGTGCGCGCGAATGTATTTTGCGATTCCCTCGAGACTTCGGCACGTTTCATCCACGGAGGCGGTGACCGTTGTGGCGAGGATGGAGGTGGTACCGTAACGCGCGACGGTGGAAGTGATGCAATCGAGCGCGGCGGGAGTGGCTTCCATCACATCGTGGCCGCCCGCGCCGTGGATATGCACGTCAACAAATCCAGGGGCAACGATCATGCCGGCGGCGATGTAATCAGTCGCACCTGCCGGAATTTTCACTTCGTCGCGATGGCCAATGGCGATGATGCGGCCGTCTTCCGTGAGAATCACACTATCGCTAAGCTGCTCCTGAGGAGTGAAGATGCGGCTAGCGTAGATGGCAGTGACCGGCATGGCTCTAAGAATCGTACTTGAAGTTCAAGGCAAAAACACACGCGAACCTTGCATCATTTTCCTTCTCCGCTACAATCAATATCGCTAATCGCGGAGGAACTTGAATGGCAAATGAAAAGCGGTATGTAGCCCAAAAGCGGCAGCGCCGCCGGCGGAAAGTGGCCAAGAAGAAAGTGCAGCTATACGAGCAAGGAAAGCTGAAGCACGATCAACTTTCGTCTCTGGCGAAAAGATTTCTGACCCGCAAACAACGCGCGGCGAAGAAGGCGGAATAAAAAAGGGGGCGCTCGGGACGCCCCCTTTCTGTTACATTCCGCGCCCGCCAGTGCGCGGATTGCGCTTACTCAGTTACCGCCGGAAACCGCTTGCGCGTGTGCCTGATTTACCTTTGGAACGCTCAGGTATCCAGTGATCTTGTCCTTGCCCACCTGGTTCACAACGAACTCAAGCGGAGCACGCGCGCCGTTTTCGAAGAAGTACAACGGCTCGTTGGCCGTCAACCCCTTCTTATCGTGGCGCTGATCGTCAACAAAGATGGTCACGGTGTACTGGCTCTTCTTGGTATTGGTGTTGTGAAGTTCGACCATCAGGTTGCCGACTTTCTCGCGGTTATTTTTCTTGTCGATGCTGAATTCGTAGTAATCGCGTTCACCAAGACGGCGGAGTTCTTCCACTTCGTCATGATTCTTGGCGATTAGCGTGCCGAATTCGCCGCGGGCCATCTGAAGATTGTTCTTCTCGCTCTCCAGATCGGTCTTTACGCCGTTCACGTCGGTGCCAAGCTTGTTGACGTCGTCAACATTGGCCTTGGTTGCGAGTTGCGCGGACGTTTGGTTCTGCAAGTCGGCCAATTCCTTGGCGTCTTCTTCCTTGATCTTCTTGGCCTGCGTACGCGCCTTGCCCAGTTCGCCTTCAGTGAGTTTCATCTTGTCGGTCACAACGCTAAGCTCGCCCTGGAGCTGTGCGTTGGTATCTTCAGACTTGGCCAACCGCTGGCTGAGCACATCTTCATTCTTCTTAAACTGTTCGTTCTGGCTCGCCAGATTCTGCTCGAGTTCTTTTGAGCGCGTAGAGGCCGTCCAGCCTGCGCCCAGCGCCACGAGTGAAACCACGGCCAGAGCGACGATAACGATGCCGACCCAGCGGGGCGCGGCGGCGTCCTCTGTGATAATTTCGTGTCTTTCTTCGCTCATTGCTTTTCTCCTGTGTGAAACCAACTGCGAGGGCTGTAGGAGCAAGCGCAGAACCAAATCGGGCCAAACGCGCTGGGTTGTGCAATCGTTTGATTATGTTGGATTTGTGATGGTGTAGAAGGTTAAATGCGAGTACGAGAGCGATTCCAGTACTGCAATTTTTACGCTATTTTAAAGTTTTCTGCGTGGTGGATAAATAAATCCACTACAGGGCGTTTTTCGGGGTTTCGCCACGCTTCGTTGAAACAGCGCGAGCCTTTACCTGGTGATAGTCATGTTCCGCAACTCAGCGATTCGGTCGGACAGCGGTGGATGCGTGCTGAATAGGCCGGTGAGAATTTGCCGCGGCGAAAAGGGAGCGACGATGCAGAGCGCGGCAGTGGATGGCGGAATGTTTGAGGGGATCTTCTGGTTGTAGGCGCCGAGTTTTTCGAGCGCGCTGATCAAGCCGTATTGCTGGCCGACCATTCTCGCGCCGGAAGCATCCGCCTGATATTCGCGCTGGCGAGAAATTCCGAGCTGGAGAAGTATAGCGGCAAGCGGCGCGAGAATCAGCATTAGGAGCGCGGTGATTCCTCCGCCTTCGCGATCCCGGCCGCGTCCTCCGCCCCATCCTCCGAGCATCATGCCCCACTGACCCATACGGCCGATCCACATAATTGCGCCGGCAAGTGTGGCAGCGATGGAGGAAGTGAGGATGTCGTAATTGCGGACGTGAGAAAGTTCGTGCGCGATCACTCCTTCGAGTTCGTCGTCATTCATCAGCTCGAGCAAGCCCTGCGTGACAGCGACGGACGCATGGCTGGGATTGCGCCCGGTGGCGAATGCGTTGGGCGCAGGCTGGGGAATCAGATACATCTTGGGCATGGGCAAATTAGCTTTGGCGCAGAGGCGTTCCATTACGGCGTAGAGACGCGGGGCCTGTTCTCTGCTGATTGGTTGTGCGCCACTGGAAGCGAGCGCGATTTTGTCCGAGAAGAAATAGGCGGTGCCATTCATCAGGACGGCCACGACGAGCGCGATAGTCAGACCACGTTGGCCGCCGAATGATTCACCTAGAAACAAGAGCAGCAGCGTAAGTGCAGTTAGAAGCAATGTGGTTTTTAGAGTTTTCATAAGCTTGTGCCTTTGGGCCGGTACTTCAATTTAAGCGGCGCCTGCCTTCAGAATTTCACGCGTAATTTTCATTTCACCAGTCTTGGAATCCGCGTCAACTGAGACGTGTTCGCCGGGGTGAACCTCGCCGTCCAGAAGTTTCAGTGCGAGCGGGTCCTGAATGAGGCGCTGTATGGCTCGCTTCATGGGGCGCGCGCCGTACGCCGGATCGTAGCCTTCGCGGAAGAGCAACGCTTTGGCTGCCGGAGTCAGTGCGATGGTCAACTGACGTTCCGCAAGGCGCTTAGTGAGACTCCGCATTTGCAGTTCGATGATGCGCTCAATCTGATCTTTGCCGAGAGGCTTGAACATGACGATGTCGTCAATACGATTCAGGAATTCCGGACGGAAAAGTTCGCGCAAGGCGGCCATAGCTTGTTCGCGTGCTTTTTTCGGGTCTTTCGCAGCCAGCTCAAAGATAGCGGATGAGCCGATGTTGGAGGTCATGATGATCACAGTGTTGCGAAAATCCACGACGCGGCCTTTGCCGTCGGTCAAGCGGCCGTCGTCGAGAATCTGGAGTAGCACGTTGAAAACATCGGGATGCGCTTTCTCGATTTCGTCGAGCAGAATCACGGAATATGGACGGCGCCGAACTTGCTCGGTGAGCTGTCCACCCTCTTCGTATCCCACGTAGCCAGGAGGCGCGCCGATCATGCGGGCGACAGAATGTTTTTCCATGTACTCGGACATGTCCAGGCGGATGATGGCTTTTTCGTCGTCGAACAAAAATTCCGCCAGCGCGCGTGCGAGTTCGGTCTTGCCGACTCCGGTTGGCCCGAGGAAAAGGAAAGAGCCAATGGGACGGTTCGGATCGCCCAAGCCTGAGCGGCTGCGGCGAATGGCATTGGCTACGCTGGCGAGCGCTTCATCCTGGCCAACGACACGATCGCGCAGGCGTTCTTCCATGTGAATGAGTTTCTGGACTTCGCCTTCCAGAAGGCGGCCGACTGGAATTCCCGTCCATTTGCTGACAATTTTGGCGATTTCTTCCTCGCCCACTTCTTCTTTCAGCATGGGGTGATCTCTCTGCAACTCACCTAGGCGGTCCTGCGCGGCCTTTAACTCTTTTTCAGCCGCAGACAACTTGCCGTAACGGATCTCGGCAACCTTCGAAAGATCGCCGGCGCGTTCGTAGCGTTGTTCATCGGCTTTCAATTGTTCGATTTGTTCTTTCAGTTTGCGGATGCGGCCGATGGCATCCTTTTCGGTTTGCCAGTGCGCTTTCAGGGCGTTGGACTGTTCTCGCAGGCCGCCCAGATCCTTCTCGATTTGTTTCAGGCGGTCGCGAGAGTGCTGGTCGGATTCTTTGCGCAGCGCTTGCTTCTCGATTTCGAGCTGCATGATGCGGCGCTCGATTTCGTCAATCTCGGCAGGCAGCGAATCGATTTCCATGCGCAGGCCAGCGGCCGCTTCGTCGATCAGGTCGATGGCTTTGTCCGGAAGGAAGCGATCGGTGATGTAACGCTGCGAAAGCATGGCAGCGGCGACGATAGCCGCGTCTTTGATGCGTACGCCATGATGGACTTCGTAACGTTCTTTCAGGCCGCGCAGGATGGCGATAGTGTCTTCCACAGAAGGCTCGCCGACGAACACGGGTTGGAAGCGGCGTTCGAGCGCGGGATCTTTTTCGATGTACTTGCGATATTCGTTCAGCGTGGTGGCGCCGATCGCGCGGAGCTCACCGCGCGCGAGAGCGGGCTTGAGCATGTTGGAGGCGTCCATGGAGCCTTCCGCAGCGCCTGCGCCAACTAAAGTGTGCAGCTCGTCGATGAATAGAATGATCTGGCCTTCGGATTCAGTGACTTCTTTCAGGACGGCTTTCAGGCGGTCTTCGAATTCGCCCCGATATTTGGCGCCTGCAACCAACGAAGACAGGTCGAGAGTGACGATGCGCTTGGGCTTCAGAACTTCGGGGACGTCGCCGGCGACGATGCGCTGCGCCAAGCCTTCGACGATGGCAGTCTTGCCTACGCCGGGTTCGCCGATCAGCACCGGATTGTTTTTCGTGCGCCGTGCGAGGATTTGCATTACGCGGCGGATTTCTTCGTCGCGGCCGATTACGGGATCCAGCTTCCCTCGGCGGGCGAGGTCGGTGAGGTCACGACCGTATTGATCCAGGGCGCGATAAGTTGATTCGGGATTTTGCGAAGTGACGCGATGGCTGCCGCGAATCGAGGTCATCGCCTGCAAGATCGCGTCGTGGTTGACGCCGTGGCGAGCGAGCAATTGGCTGGCGGGGTCGCGAGAATCCGAGGCTATGCCAAGAAGAATGTGCTCGGTGGAAACATATTCGTCCTTGAGTCGTTGGGCTTCGTCGAAAGCTTTGTCGAGAATCTTGTTAGTCGCAGGACTCAGATACTGCTGCGAAACATCTGAAATTTTCGGCAGACGGTTGATCTGAGCTTCGACTTCGCTTGCAAGCGTGGCGGGCGATACACCAAGTTTTTCCAGCAAGGGCGGGACGACGCCTTCGTTTTGAGAGATTAGAGCCCAAAGCAAATGTAAGGGCTCAATTTGCTGCTGGCCGGAGCGCGCGCCGATTTCTTGCGCTGCTTGCAAGGCTTCCTGGGCTTTGATGGTTAGTTTGTCGAGTCGCGGCATGGTGCGATTTTCTCACTTTCCTGCCAAGACAGAAAGAGGGCCGGTAAGATCACGACCCTCTTCGTCGTTTCGTGTTGATGTAGCTTGGTTGCCCTAAAAAGGGGTCGCGCTTCCTAGTTAGCGCAAGGAGATAATAAAATATGCGCGTCTTATTGTCAAGTATTTTCGGTGTGGAACCTCGAGGCGAAACAAGGGCTATCATCCTATAATACTCTTACTATCATACACTTGAGATAATGTGTCTCGGGCATGGTCAGTAGAATCGGATGGTCGCGAGCTTGCGTCCGGCGTTCCACGACGGTAACTGTCTTGCGCGCGTCTATGGCAGCCTCAGCGATGACTTGAAGAAACAGAGGCTCGGCAATGTGGTAGGAACACGAACAGGTGACTAGATATCCGCCCGGTTTTAGCAGTTTCATGGCGCGAAGATTGATTTCCTTGTAACCCCGCTGGGCTGCCGGGATGCTGGCTCGATTCTTAGCGAATGCGGGCGGGTCGAGAATGACCGTGTCAAAGCGGCGGCCGACCTCGTCGTATTCCTTAAGCAAGTCGAATGTATTCGCTTCGCGGAATGTAACGTTTGAGATGGCGTTCGCTTCCTGATTGCGGCGCGCGGCGTCTAGCGCAGCCGGGGCCATATCGACAGCTTCGACGTGAGCGCTTTTATTTGCGATGGTAAGCGCGAACCCTCCCTGGTAAGCGAAGCAATCGAGGACTTCTCCGGACGAATATTGCCCTGCGGCGGCATGATTTTCTCGTTGGTCGAGGAAGGAGCCGGTTTTCTGGCCGGCGCGGAGGTCGTAGAAAAAAGCGATGCCATTTTCTTTGGCCCGAATTTCTTGGGGAACTTCGCCATGCAGGACGCTGATTTTCTGTTCAAGGCCTTCGAGCAAACGCACTTTTGGATCGTTGCGCTCGAGGATGCCTTTGGGAGAGAACTGCTCCACCAGGATTTCGCACAGAAGGCTTTTATAGCGTTCGCTGGATTGGCTGAGCGTTTGGACTACAAGGTAATCTCCGTAGGCATCGACGACCACGGAGGGCAGCAGGTCGGCTTCGCCGTAGATCAGGCGGTACGCGTCGGTATTTTCGACGACGGTTTTGCGATAGGCTGCGGCGTGGCGTATGCGTTCGGCGAAAAAGGCGCGGTTGATGGGAACGTCTTCGCGCGTGAGCAGGCGGACGGCAATTTGCGACTTGTCACTGTAAAACGCGCGGCCGTGATAGCGCCCGCGCTCGTCGATGACGCGTACGATGGCGCCGGCTTCGGCCGAGGCGCTGCGAACGTCGCTGCGATAGACCCAGGGATGGCCGGCGCGCAGGCGCTCGACTCCCCGAGCGGTGATGACGACAGAATCTTCAGCCACGATTCCTGCCTAGGGCGCTGAATGCGCGGGTTGATTCGCTAAGATGGTACAGCATACTTAGAACCGGAGCGTACGGTTCGCGGACGAAACTGATGGAATTGAGTGAATTTGATTTTGACTTGCCGCCGGAGTTGATTGCGCAGCGGCCGCCGGAGCGGCGTGACGCTGCGCGGATGTTGGTGATGGATCGAAAGTCCGGCGCCACGGAAGACCGCAATTTTCGCGACTTACCTGACTTGTTGCGTGGCGATGAACTGGTTGTGCTGAACAATACTCGCGTGTTGCCGGCGCGGCTGTTTGGACGACGCGAAGGTGTTCGTTCCCAGAAGGTGGGGGAAAGCAACCCGGCGCGAGACGAGCATCTGAAATCTTCCATTGAAGTTTTGCTGGTGCGGCAAATAGAACCCGATCTTTGGGAGACTCTGGTTCGTCCCGGGCGGAAGATTCCCGTGGGTGAACGCATAATTTTCGGCGAAGGTGAACTCGAAGCGCGCGTGGAAGATCGCGGCGGATATGGTTTGCGACTCTTGCGATTCGCGTCGCGAGGAAGTTTTGCCGAAGCGATTGCGAGACTGGGCCACATCCCGCTACCGCCCTACATCAAGCGTGCGGACGAGCCGGCCGACCGCGAGCGGTATCAGACGGTTTATGCGCGGCAGGGGAATGCGGTGGCTGCACCTACGGCAGGGCTTCATTTCACGCCCGAAATTCTTGATTTGATGCGCAAGCGCGGAATTGAAATTGCGGAAATAACTCTGGACGTCGGGCTAGGGACGTTTGAACCGGTGCGGACAGAGCGGTTGGAAGATCACAAGATTCATGCGGAGTCTTACGAGATTTCTGAAGCCACAGCGCAAGCCATTGTGAACGCAAAGAAAGAAGGCCGGCCTATTCTGGCAGTTGGGACGACCGTAGTCCGCGCGCTTGAAGATGCCGCCGAGAAGGCGGTAACACGAAGGGAACTGATTGCTCCGGGCGCTGTCGACGCGGAAATTTTTATTTATCCGGGAAAGCCAATCCGTATTGTGAATCAGATGCTGACAAATTTTCACTTGCCACGATCGAGTTTGCTGGCGCTGGTAGCGGCTTTCGCGGGACGCGAAGAAATCTTGCAAGCTTATGGTCATGCGGTCGAGCAAGAATATCGTTTCTACAGTTACGGCGACTGCATGTTGATCCGGTGATAAGCTCGAGGCGCCGTTTTTCGGCCACGCTTTTTTCTCTTGGGAGTTTCGTGCAACGCGCCGCGTGTTCGTCTATAATCCGCTTCCTGCCCAGCGGGGTGGTTGAATGCGCTATCTAATTCTGAGCGATATCCACGCGAACGCCACAGCGTTGGAGGCCGCGTTAGAGGCCGCCAAAGGTCGCTGGGATAAGGTTTTGTGCCTTGGCGACGTGGTCGGATATGGCCCGGACCCCAACGAAGTAATCGACAAGGTGCGCGAACTCGGTGCCATGACGATTCGCGGCAATCATGACAAAGCCGGGAGCGGCATCGCCAACGCGGACGACTTCAATCCGGTGGCGCGGAATGTGGCGCTGTGGACCCGGAATCAATTGCGGCCTGAGAATCGCACATGGCTGGAAGAATTGCCTACCGGTCCTGCAACGGTGGATGGATTCTCGCTGGTTCACGGCGCGCATCGCGACGAAGATGAATACGTTTTTGCCCCGGCGCAGGCGCTGGACGGGCTGCTCGACGCGCCTTCACCGATCACTTTCTTCGGTCACACACATCTGCAAGGCGGTTTCACGCTGCGTGATAATAAGGTGGGCGTGCTGCATTTCAAGGCTACGGACGGGGCTCCATTTTCCACGCTGACGATTGAGCCGGGCACAACGTACCTTCTAAATCCGGGATCTGTGGGCCAACCCCGCGACGGAGATCCACGCGCGGCATTCGCTATCGCCGATCTATCCAACAACGCGGTGGAATTCTGGCGGGTGCCCTACGACATTGAAGCCGTGCAAAAGAGAATGGCCGCGGCGGGACTACCGGAACCTTTGATAAACAGGTTATTGTTCGGCCGCTAAACCAACAGGAAACCATGGAACCAGGAGAAACCCCGTATCGCGAAGAGCGCAGCCGTCTGCCTGTGGCGTTTTTGGCGGGCGCGGTAATCGTGCTGCTGATTTTTGGCGGGTTTCTTCTTCTGGCGCATGTGATGCATTCGCATACGGCTGCAACAGTCGTGAAGTTGCCTTTTGGGCCGGCGGAGCAGGCTTACGCGCCACACATTCAATTTCTGGACATCCAGTTGGCGCACGCTACCAATTTCTTGAATCAGGATTTTACATATGTGGCCGGCACGATATTCAACGACGGAACGAGAAAAGTGCGAGGGCTGGAAGTTACCGTGGAGTTTCACGATCCTTTCCATCAAGTAATTTTGCGCGACACAGACCAGTTGATTGGTTCCACTGATGCGCCACTGGACCCCGGAAAGCGGCGGGATTTTCAGATCCAGATGGAGCATCTTCCCGTGGAATGGGATAAGCAGTATCCTTCGATACGCGTCACCGGGCTAGCTCTAGAATAACCGCACGATTTCTTAATCTTTCTTTATATAAACAAACTGGTGATGCATTTGAACGCGTTTGCGGATGAGTGGGCAGAGCTTGGCCGCGTGTTGGGAGAAATGTCCGCGTCGGGTAGCGTGGAAGTTCGCGAGGACGGCGAATGGCTGGCGGAGCTTTCCGCATTGCACTGTGATTTGCGATGCGAAGGCAAGTCGGCGCTGGTGCACTTATGGTCGGACGAGCGAAATCTTACGCGACGCGTGGTGCGAGTGAAAGAACGCAGCGAGGATCGCGTTCTGCTGGAAGTACAGCGTTTTGGAAATGCGAAACCTGGGCGACTTGAGTTCGTAAGAATTGACTCGCCGCGTTCTGCCGGACGTATTACGCGGGAACAATTCCGCGCGCGGCTTCGACGCATCCTCACTGAAAGTTTCCCCGACTCCACGATTGAATCGCTCAGCGCATTCCCGGACCTGGAGCACTCCTTTTCCGGATTGTATGTTCGCGGACATATGCGTGAGGGGGAGCGACGTTGGGCATTTTCGGCTGTTTCTCCGCACGAAAACGCGGCGGTGATTGAGGGAATCCTCGCGTACGGAATTTTGTGGCTGGACTGGACGCGTGAACATGCCAGCCGGCGAGCGGTGGCGGGGTTGCGATTGTTTGTTCCAGCCGGGACCAGCAGACCGCTTCGCGAGCGCGTGCTTGCATTGTCGATGGGTAGGCACGTGGAGATATACGAGTGGCGCGAACCTGAAGGGCCGATGAAGAGAATTGATCCGGCAGACGCTGGAAACCTGGAAAGCCGGCTGGTGCCGCGGCGCGAAGTGGAGATGATTCTGGATGGTTCACACGAGAGCGTTGCGCGGATTCGGTCGCTAGTGCCAAGCGCTTCGGCGGCGATAGAAACTCGGGTCACAGCGGGGGCGGCCGAGCTGGCGATTTGTTTTCGAGGGTTGGAATTTGCGCGTTGGAATGCACAGAGCGTTTCATTCGGCCTCGGTGATGTTCGGAAAAGCTTGTCTGCAGCGACGATGCCGGAGCTTACGCGGCTGATACGAAACCTGGAACGACATCGCAAGCCGGAAACAGAAAAAACAAATCATGCGCTTTATCGCGCGGCGCCGGAGCGTTGGTTGGAGACGCTCATCCTGGAAGATCCCAGCAGGCTTGACGCGCATTTGGATGCCAAACATTTGTATTCACAGGTGCCGGCTTTAGCAGCGGGGCACCGCGGCGTAATCGATTTGCTCGGCGTCACCAAACGCGGGCGTTTGATGGTGATTGAACTGAAAGCGTCCGAAGATATTCAGCTACCGATACAGGCTGTGGATTATTGGCTGCGAGTACGGCGGCATCAGCATGAAGGAAATTTTCAGCGAAATGGGTATTTCGCGGGAATCGAACTAGACGAGAAGCCGCCGATGGTCTGGCTGGTTGCTCCGGGATTGAGGTTCCATTCCGCGACCGACAAATTACTGAAATATCTTTCTCCGGAAATTCAAATCACGCGTATCGGTTTGAACGAAAATTGGCGGCGCGGCATGGAAGTGATTTTTAGGCAGTAATGCAATCTTCGGTTTAGCAGTACGTGGTGAAAAACCCAATCCAAATTTTCAGGGGCAAAAAATTAGGGAAGCGGCCTGAGTTGAATCAGTACCACTTCCCGGGGTGTGTCCTAGAAGTATTTGATTACTTAGACGTGAGCGGGCGGAAAAGGTTGCACCTGGATTTAAATCTGGAAAGGACTAGTAGAAAAGGTACTTGCGCCATTTTTCATCGCGATGGCCGATCAGGCGCATCAATTGGCGCGAAGTATGGAGAGTGAAAGGGCGCGGACGGCGCTGAAGTTTCAAGCCGGCTTCTTCCGGGGTGCGATCACCTTTGCGATTGTTGCAGCCGTAGCAGCAGGCCACCAGATTTTCCCAAGACGAGCGGCCGCCGCGTGAGCGTGGCATCACGTGGTCGAGTGTCAATTCCGAGGCCGGCAAAGCGTGCCCACAAAACTGGCAAGTGTTGCGGTCGCGCAACAAGATATTTTTTCGCGAGAGCGCACGGCTTTGTTGCGGAATATGGCGATATGTCAGAAGGCGGATCACGGAAGGCACCTGCATGGCCTTGTGCGTGGTGTGAACTTCCGCGTGATTGGTCTCTTCGGCCTGAGCGACGCCTTTCAGCATCAGGACCAGAGCGCGGCGTACGGCTGTAACGTTGATGGGTTCGAAGGTGGCGTTGAGTACGAGGACCGGCGCTTGCATCACGGAAGGCCGGCTGGCCGGCGACGGCGGCAATTTGGAAGCGGCAGCGTCCGGCGCGACGCCGCCCAACCCAATCTTCGGTCGGGGACGTAAGCCGCTCTTGAAACGCTTGTCCATTCGCTCGCCTTTGACGTGCTGAAAGACTGCGTTACTTTTGGATGCTCGCGTACCTCGCGCGGTTACCCGGCTAGTTTCAACCGGCAACAGGCGCCGCGTTCGGCGGCGGCAAACCTGTCACCACACGGGCTACTGTCAATCCTAACACGGCTTTTGCGCCGGCCTTCTTTAAAGCGCGCGAACACGAATCAAGAGTCGCGCCAGTCGTCAATACATCATCTACCAGCAGGACGCGGAGGTTGTCAACTCGGACACCTTCGCGGGTAGCGTAGGCGCCACGTACGGAATCCCAATGCTCTTTGCGGGAGAGCACCAGACGCGCCGGACGCGGCTTCGTACGCATGAGCAAATAGGAGCCAGTTTTTAGTTTTAAGCGACGGGCGAGCGGCCGCGCGATTAACTCGGCTTGGTTGTAACCCCGCTCGCTAAAGCGGTCGCGATGGAGCGGGACGGGAACGACGACGTCGGCTTGAAATTGGGTAGCCTCGCGCTCTACGACTTCCGCGAGTTTGGCGGCGAACCAATCGCCAAGGCGGGTGACCTCTTCGTACTTCAGAAGCAGGATTGCGCTGTGTAGAGCGTCGTTGTAAACCGCGTAGCTTCGAGCGCGCGCGAAGGAAAAAGAATCCAGGCGGCAGAGACGGCAAAGCGGGCGGATGGCGTCAGCGGCGATTTGGGAAATGAATGGGCGGCCACAGCAATCGCAGATGGGATTGGTAATGGGTTGAAAAGAAGCCAGGCAATCTGGGCAGATTGGTATGCGGCTCGCGGTGACAAGCATCTGAGCGCAGATTCGACAGGGCGCGGGAAAGAACACTGCAGCGAGTGCGTCGACCGCATTCCGAATGATCACAGAAGCGCTGTTCTTGGTGAAGATAGCGCGAACGTTAGCGCAATTGTGAAGGCAAGTGAAGGAATGGAGTTACGTACGGAAATCTACGGAATTGAAGTTTCGGATCGATGCGGCTGAGATACACCGATCCGCCTGCAGGAGGCCGCGCGTGAAAATCAAGAAGGAAGTTTACAGCAGCCCCTGCTCCATCTTTTCCTGACAGGTGATGCAATAGCGGGTCCACGGCACAGCTTCCAAGCGCTTCTGTTGAAGTTCCTGATGGCAGGCGACGCATTCGCCGAAACTGTCGTCTTTGATGCGCGTCAGAGCGTCATTCACAAGCTGCAGAAGCGAACGGTCGTTATGCGTCTGACCGAAAAGAAATTCCTTGGTATAGGAATTGGCAGCTTTATCCGCGAGGTCCACGGTGGGGTCTTCGTCCGCTTCGCGGCCTTCTTGTTCGGTGCGCGCGATTCCCTTTACGAGCTCTTCGCGTCGCGTGACTAATTTCTTTTTGTAGTATTCGAGTCGCTTCTTTTCCATTGTCAGGTCCCTAGGCGGGGCAAACCGCCTTACTAAAATCCCACGATTTTAACGACACCTTCTCTCCAATGTCAAATTGAGGCGAAGATTGATAAGAGAGACCTGATGTAGATGCTTTAGGAGGAGGAAAGGATTCCGCCGAGCTGGATCAGGAGCGTAATTGCTTTGCTGGGAATAGAAAATGTATGACAACGGCCCAGATCAGCAAAACTAGAAACACGAACGCGCTGCCTTCCGGTCCAACCGAGCCGCCAGTAAGCCAGGCTGGTCCATGGAAGGAAGAATTGAGCAAATGGCCTTGCGCGAGAAGTCCGCTATCAGGAACGGAGTAAAGGTAGGTCTCACCCCAATCCCACGAAGAGTGCATGCCAATAGCGAACCAAATATTTCCGGTACGTCGCAGCGTGAAAGCTGCAACTAATCCAAAAGAACCGGCCATGACTGCGCCATAGATGGCCTCACCCTTGTTATTAAGGTGCACTGCTCCGAACAAAATGGCGAGCACGATTGCAGCGGGCCAGAAGCCCATTCCGGACGCCAACGTGGATTGCATGTAGCCGCGGAAGGAAAATTCCTCAAAGATGCCGACCAAGATGAAGCCAAGGGCATAAAGAACGCCGTATTTGATTGCTGCCGCACCGGCGATCGCAAATCCTCCCAGCGAAAAGCCGTGGAATATTCCGATCAGAGCCATTAGCAGCGATAGCATAGCGAGACCGAGTGGCACACCCTGCCAGAAGCGTTTTCCAAATGCTTGGGAAAGAGGCAAACCATAATCTGCGAAAGATCTTTTCTCAATCGTAGTCATGATAAGCGCTGAAATGATCAAGAAAAGAACGACTAGCCCCTCTCCAAATATTTGTCCGATAGGAGTAATTACGCCTTTAGGTTGGGCGGCTTGAAATGCACGAACAGCGGGAATACGAAAGAGCGCGAATTGGACAATGACCGCCAGCCCTATAAAGATCGCCACGAAAATCGAGAGTCGCCAGCCAGCGCGGATGCCATTCGGGCCAACAAAAATATTGCCAGACGCCGACGGAGGTGGGGACAGACGAGGTTCGCTGCTAACCAAAATAGGATCAACCCGCCCTGGATCAATAGTCATGTCGGCTCCGATAGTCTCTGCACTCTACGAATAAAGGCGTGCGTTAGTTTCAGCATATCGCTTCCGGCGGTTGCACGAGGATATTTCTAGCAGGTTGGAATCGTCTAATTTACGAATCGGTGACGATGCTTCGAGGAGGACAAAAGGGTCGAAGCCAAGACTGCGTGAAGCGCACGCCGGTGTATCTCAAATCGTTTTGATCTCGCGCAAGTCTAGCCAACCTATAGAGGCGGCCAATGCTAGCGCAAGTATCAGAGAGGTTTGCTTTCCTGGACCGCCGCATCTCTCTTAGCGGGATAGAACTTGGCGAAAGCGATGAACATCAGAGTGAAGAGTGCAAAGTCTAGGACGCTGCCCTCAGGGCCGACGGTTCCACCGGTGAGCCAGCGCGGTCCGTGGAAACTGGAATTCAAAAGGTGTCCTTGTGCCATCAGTCCGCTATCCGGCGTGGAAAAGATGAACGACTCGGCATAATCCGTTGCGGCGTGAAAGCCGATTACAAACCAGAGATTTCCCGTGCGGCGCAACGTGAGGCACGCAAATAGACCGAAGAGTGCCACGGAAAGGGCCCCAACCCAGCCTTCGCCGGGATTGGAAATGTGAACAGCACCGAACAAGGTCGACATCAGAATCGCAGCGGGCCAGAAGCCTATACCGCTGCCCAGCGTAAATTGAGTGTAGCCTCGAAATACAAATTCTTCTAAGATCCCCACGAATAAAAATGCTATGGCCCACACTGCAGCGAACTTGACAAGCGCACCTCCCGCCAACGCGAGCGTGCCGAACGAGAATCCGCCGAGCGCGGACATCACTACCATTTCAATTGATTCGAACGCGAGTCCAGCGACGATGCCTTGCCAGAAATTCCTTCCGAATGCGCTCTGAAGGGGGATGCCGTAGGTGCCGAACGGCCTCTTTTCAATCCGGCTCATGATCGCGGTGGCAAGAAACACAACGATGATCCCGGCTCCTTCGATCATAATTTGAAACTGTGCGGTTAATGTGCCGGCTTTTGAAGACTGCGCGATCGCCCTCGCCGCGGGTATCTTGCGCAGGCCAAACTGAATTAGCAGCAATTGTAGCCCGACGAGAAAAGCGAGGAATAGCGCGAGTCGCCAGCCCGCGCGAACACCGTTCGGCCCTATGAAAATTTTCCGCCAAGCGCTGGGTTGAGGCAAAGCAGGTCTGAGAGTGGGAACCACCGTTTCTGGAACGTTTGATCCTGAGCTCATGAATCCTCCCCCTAGATACGTTTAAGTGATAGTTTTTGTTCCTAGCCGAAGCCCGCAACGTCTGAGATGGAAGCCTTATTTGAGTCAGACGTAACACGATCGATTAGGAGAGCAGGGTTGCGGCTGCCGAGCGCGGCTGCTAAAATCTTGGGTTTGCGCACGATGGAAGAGCCGCATCTTACACATCCCTCCATGCATCTATACGCACGGCGGAATTGAGAATTGCGGGGAGGACTGGCTTGGCTAAATACGATGTGGTAGTTATCGGCAGCGGTCCGGGCGGGTACGTGGCCGCGATTCGCGCGGCGCAATGGGGTCTAAAGGTCGCTGTGGTCGAGAAGGACCCTTTCTTGGGCGGCACCTGCTTGCACGTCGGTTGTATTCCTACGAAAGTTTTTTTGCATCATGCGGATATTTACGACCATTTCAAGCGCGCGGAAGAGTTTGGCTTTGAAGTAAAAGACGTGAAAATCAAGTGGCCCAGCATCCTGGCGCGCAAGGATAAGATCGTCAAGAAGCATGCTCTCGGAATCGCCAGCCTGTTCAAGAAACACAAAGTGGAGACCATCACTGGTTGGGGAAAAATCGTGGGACCTGGGCGAGTTTCGGTTGAGAAAGATGGTAAGACGACTGAAATCGAAGCAACAAATATATTGCTTGCGACCGGATCGGAGGCGCGCTCGCTGCCGGGTGTTGAAATCGATGGCAAGGTCGTTCTGACCAACCGGGAAATATTGGGCCTGCAGGAAATTCCGAAATCGATGATCGTGGTGGGTTGCGGAGCGGTGGGCGTTGAGTTTGCTTCGATTTTCCGCACGTTTGGCTCGGAAGTCACGCTGCTAGAGGCCGTCTCGCGAGTTGTGCCGCTGGAAGACGAGGAAATTTCCGCCGAACTGCACAAAGCCCTGACGAAAAAGGGAATGCGCATCGAGCTGGAAGCGAAAGTGGAATCGGTGAAGAAGAACGCGAATGGCGCGACGGTGACGTACAAGGACAAAGCCGGGAAGTCGCAAACCATCAGCGCGGAGAAAGTGTTGATTGCCGTCGGGCGCCGACCGCTTACCGAAAATCTCGGGCTCGAGAAAACAAAAGCTCAAGTGGAGCGCGGGTTCATCCACACCAACGCATTTCTCGAAACAGATGAGCCGCATCTTTACGCCATTGGTGACATCGTGGCAGGCCTGCCTCAGCTTGCGCATGCGGCTTCGATGGAAGGAATCATCGCCGTGGGGCGCATGGCCGGCAAAGAGGTGCAGCCGTTCGATCGCAAGCGCTGTCCGAATGCAACCTACTGCGAGCCACAAATTGGATCGATTGGTTTAACCGAAAAACAGGCGCGTGAAGCGGGCTTCCAGGTGAAGACTGGCAAGTTTCCTTTCATCGGCAATAGCAAGGCGACGATTCTGGGCCAGCATGAAGGCTTCATCAAAGTGGTGGCGGAAGAAAAGTACGGCGAGATTCTTGGCGTGCACGCTATTGGACCGCTGGCGACGGAAATTATTGCCGAGCCGGTCGCGGCGCTGGGGCTTGAGGCTACCTTGGACGACATGGCGGCCACGATCCACGCGCATCCGACGGTTTGGGAAGCTATGGGCGATGCGTTCAATGCGGTTCGCGGGATGGCCATAAACATCTAGCTCCAAGCGTCGTATTCACTAGTCGAAACAGCGATAACCGTAACGTGATTCAAAAAGAAAAAACCTGCTGGGTAGTGAACGTCGGCCTTGTGCCTTATGACTGGGCAAACGATTTTCAGCTGAACCTTGTTCAAGCGCGTAAAGCGGGCGCGATTCCAGATACGCTGGTGCTTTGCGAGCATCCGCACGTAATCACGCTGGGACGCAACGGCCATCGCGAGAACTTGCGTGCCTCGAGCCATTTACTGGGGCAGATGAATGTGGCATTTCATCTGAGCGACCGGGGCGGCGATATCACGTATCATGGTCCGGGACAAATTGTGGGCTATCCGATCCTGGATTTAGCGGAACACAGGCGCGATGTACGCTGGTATGTTGGACGGCTTGAAGAAGTGATGATTCGCACCACGACGGATTTTGGGCTCGATGCCAAACGCGTGGAATGCCAGCATGGAGTTTGGCTGGATCCGCAAGGCGGGTTTGCGGACGAGAAACTTGGCGCCTTGGGAGTGCATCTGAGCCGTTGGGTCACCTCGCACGGGTTCGCGTACAATGTCTCGACCGACCTGCGTTATTTTGACTTGATTGTGCCGTGCGGCATCGCGGGAAAGCGCGCGACCTCTCTAGAACGCGCGTTGGGCAGGGCGGTAAATCCGCAAGAAGCCGAGAGGCACTTGATCGCTCACTTCGGAGAAATTTTCGACCGAAAGACGGATTCCATTTCATTGAACAAACTTCAGAAACTATTGGATGGTTTTCAATCCTCCGGACTAGCAGCGACTCCAGATCGTGATAACGTGCCGGTAGGAGCCGCAAAAGGGAGTGAAGTATGAGCAATCCGCTGACGCGGGAGCAGCATTTAGACCTGTATTACTTCATGCAGCTCAACCGCCAGCTTGAAGAGCGCATGGTGCGCCTCTTCCGGCAGAACAAAATTGTGGGAGGCCTTTACTCCAGCCTGGGGCAGGAAGCCGTTTCTGTGGGGACCTGCTATGCGCTGGAAAAGAAAGACTGGATCGCGCCCATGATTCGCAATATTGGCGCGTTGCTGGTGAAAGGTGTTCCGCCGCGCGACATTTTCACGCAACACATGGCGAAATACACTTCGCCAACCCAGGGCAAGGATGGCACCAGCCATTTCGGCGATTTACAAGTGCGCCACATCGTCTCCCCGATTTCGATGCTGGGAGATTTAATTCCAGTAATGACTGGTGTGGCCATGGCCGGCCGCTACCTGGGGCAAAAGATTGTCGCGCTCACATGGATTGGCGATGGCGGCAGCTCTACCGGAGCATTTCACGAAGGGTTGAATCTGGCGGCGCAGCAACGCGCGCCGTTTGTGTTGATCGTCGAAAATAATCAGTGGGCTTACTCAACGCCGGTTTCTCGGCAGGTGCCGGTGAAGAATCTCGCCGACCGTGCGGTGGCTTACGGGATTCGGAGCTGGATTGTGGATGGGAATGATGTGGTGGCGGTATACAACACCGCGAAAGAAGCTGTGGACGAATGCCGCGCGGGACGCGGCCCGGCGTTGATCGAAGTGAAAACGATGCGCATGAGGGGTCACGCGCAGCACGATCCGGCTGAATACGTCCCCAAGAAGATGTTCGATTATTGGAAGGCGCGCGACCCGATCGCGCTTTACGAAAAATATCTTACCGAAAATAGAATTTGGGACGCGAAGACAAAGGCGGAAATTGATGCACGCATCGAGCGCGAACTAGACGTGGAGCAGAAGTTCGCGGAAGAATCGCCGATGCCGCCGCCTGAACTGGCGGAGGAAGGCGTTTACTGCGAAGGTTGCCACGCGATAGAAGCAACATGGCAGCGAGCGAAGGCAGAAGTTTCGCCGCCGGCATCGAGCTTTGAGCCGGGCTGGGAAGTGAAAGATTATGGGGCCTTCGCGGAAGTGGAAGCCATCCGAAAAGAAATTGCTGCACCTGTTGTCAACGCCTCTGCGGGCAATGCGGGTGGCAACGGCGCGAAAATCTCCAAGCCGATAGTTAAATCAGGCGGCAAGCCGCAGCAGAAACCTCCCGTGCGCGCGGTCGAACCTGAGGCGCCGGAAGTTCCGCGTGTTCCGTTCGGGCGCGGGCCGAAAGATAAATCCGTGAGAGAAGCGCAAAACCCTCGCGAGCGGCACGCCCATCAAAATCCACGCGATAAACGCGGGAGACGCTGACATGGCTCCGATTACCATGATTGAGGGAATTCGGCAGGCTATGTTTGAAGAGATGGACCGTGACCCGGCGGTGGTGGCGATTGGCGAAGACATCGGTGTGTATGGCGGTGCGTTCAAAGCTACCGAAGGACTGCTCGCGAAATTCGGACGCGAGCGCGTGATTGAAACTCCTATCAGCGAAACGGCCATTGTTGGCGCGGCTTGCGGAATGGGATTTCTGGGGTTGCGGCCGGTGGCGGAAATGCAGTTCATTGATTTCATCGCTTGCTGCTTCAATCAGGTAACGAATTTCGTGGCGAAATCTCATTATCTTTGGGGCGCGCCGGTGCCCATGGTGATTCGCGGGCCTTCGGGCGGCGGCGTTCACGGCGGGCCGTTTCATTCCGCGAACCCGGAGATGTATTTCGTGCACACTCCGGGACTGAAAGTGATTTATCCTTCTACGCCGTCGGATGCCAAGGGCCTGCTGAAGTCCGCGATTCGCGACAATAATCCTGTTCTGTTTTTCGAGCACAAATTCCTATATCGCCGGATTAAAGAAGAAGTTCCCGAGGGCGATCACCTTGTTCCGATTGGAAAGGCTATCGTTCGTCGCCAAGGCGATGATTTGACGATTATCAGCTATGCGGCGATGGTGCATACCGCAATGGAAGCCGCTGAACAGTTGGCAAAGGAAGGCATCGAAGCGGAAGTGATCGATTTGCGCACGCTCCTTCCGCTGGACCGCGAAACCATCCTGAATTCAGTGAAGAAAACGAATAAACTTTTAATCGTTCATGAAGATACGCGCACGGGTGGAATCGCTGGGGAGATCGCGGCTATCGTATGTGAAGGGGCTTTTGAGGACCTCGACGGGCCTATCGCGCGCGTGACCGCTCTGGACACCCCGGTGCCGTACGCGCCGACGCTGGAAGAAAGGTTTTTGCCGAATACGGAAAAGGTTGTCGCGGCCGCGCGCGAATTGTCAAAATACTAATGTGGAGGAGGCCGGCATTCTGACATGGGAAAAACAAAGGGCGTAAACAATGCGGAGTTCGCGGTTGGCACGGAGGTGCGCATCGCAGACCGCGCATTCCTGGAAAAATTCATGGAAGCCGGCCAATACCACAATGAGCTGGAGCCCGAGCAGCTGGACTACGCTGGGCGCACGGCGCAGGTGAAAGAAGTATCGTTTTTCCACGGCGGAGACGAGATTTATACGCTGCAGGGTGTGCCGGGCGTGTGGCACGAAGAATGTCTTACCGCACTATAAGCAAGCATTGAGCGCATAGGAGATCACCATGGCTGTTGACGTCATCATGCCCCAGATGGGCGAGAGTATTTTTGAAGGCACCATTACCAAGTGGCTGAAAAAAGCCGGCGACAAAATTGAGCGAGATGAGCCGCTGTTTGAGATCTCCACGGATAAAGTGGATGCGGAAATTCCCTCGCCGTCTGCCGGAGTGCTGAAAGAAATTAAAGTGAATGAGGGCCAGACAGTCCCGATACAGACGGTTGTGGCGATTATCGATGCGGACGGCGCCGCGGCTCAATCGGCTGCGACCGCACCGGCCAAAGCTGATGCTGCTCAGGCAAAATCCAGCGCTCCTGCCGCGGCGGCACAGGCCGCCAAGGCTGCGCCCGCGAAGGAAGCGGCGCCCCAGCAATCTGAGAGACCCACATCTGCCCCATCGACGGGTTCACCCACAGCTCCCCAGAAGCCTGCGGTTTCGGCCGGCGGTGAAAAAGTGCGAAGCTCTCCGCTGGTACGGCGAATCGCGCGCGAGCATGACGTGGACCTGACGCAGGTTCCCGGCACTGGCGCGGGCGGCCGCGTCAGCAAGCACGATATTTTGGCTGCCGTGGAAGGCGGCGCGGCTTCGCCCGCTTCCGCGCGCCCCGCGGCGGCTCCTGGCGCAGCGCCTCCGCGCCCGCCAGCAACGGGAGGCGCCTCCGCGTCCGCGGTGCTCGAAAATGCGGTGCCGCGCGAAAAAATGTACTTCGGGCATTACGAAGTGCAGCCCATGTCGGTGATGAGGCAACGCATCGCCGAGCACATGGTTCTGTCCAAGCGCGTTTCTCCGCACGTATATTCCGTGGACGAAGTGAACGTTTCGGGGATTGCGGCGTTGCGCGCGAAGATGAAGGCCAAATTCGAGGAAACTTCCGGCACCAAGCTTACCTTCATGCCGTTCTTCGTAAGGGCTGCGGTGGAAGCGTTGCGGAAATATCCCACGGTGAATTCGTCCGTGGACGGAACGAATATCGTGCTGCACAAGGAGTGCAACATAGGGATTGCGGTAGCGCTGGATTGGGGATTGATCGTCCCGGTAATTAAAAATGCCGAAGAGAAGAACTTTCTGGGGATTGCGCGGGCCATGAATGATTTGGCGGAACGTGCGCGCGCCAAGAAGCTCAAGCCGGACGAGGTTGCCGAGGGCACCTTTGCGATTACAAACCCGGGAGTCTTTGGCGGGCTGTTCGGATTGCCGGTGATTAACCAGCCGAACGTTGCGATTCTTGGCTTGGGCACGATCGAGAAGCGTCCGGTGGTGATCGATGACGCGATCGCGATTCGGTCGATGGTTTACCTCACGCTTTCCTACGATCATCGCGTGGTGGATGGCGCTGTGGCGCACCAATTCATGGCTCACATCAAGCACACGCTGGAGAATTGGACCGAAAGCATCATGTAACCCTGCCGCGGCCGGTAGCATCAAGCAGCCGTGGCCACAATCCGCCGCTTGTTTGGCTCTCTGCGAGCTTTATAAGCTGCTAGGTCCTTTTGTCTTATGCACTCCGCTCCCAAACCGCACAACTGGGGAAACCCGCCCTGGCAAATTGATTTCAGTCCTTCCGCGCGAGGAGCGCTGCCTGATGTTCTGGATTTCGCCGTCATCGGCGGCGGCTTCACAGGTTTGGCTGCGGCTGCTTGGCTGCGAAAAATCGCACCCGAGAAATCCGTGGCGGTGTTGGAAGCCTGGAGCGTGGGCGACGGAGCGAGCGGGCGCACCGGGGGCATGGCCCTTTCCGAATCGGCGGCGGGTGATCTTCCGGGCTTGGGAGATGTGCTGTCGGGTTTCAAAGAGATTCTCGGGGAGTTTGGCGTTGACTGCGATCAGCGCTTCACCGGCGCTTGGGAAATTGCTCGCAAGAAAGGTTTGGCGAAGTCGCCAGTCTCCTGGAACGATTCCGGCACGCTTCACGTCACCAAGGAAGTGGAAGGTGGGACTGTTGACCCGGGGAAATTGGTAAGCGGCCTGGCCCGAGCGGCGGATCGTCTGGGCGCTTTGATCCTGGAAAATCATCCGGTTACGGATATTGCATGGAGTGGTACTTCCGAAATCGAGGTGACACCGCGTGGGTCGGCCTCGCGAAGGATTTCAGCGCGCAAGATTATTTTTGCGACGAATGCTCTTTTCCTGAAACTAGCGGGACTGGAAGAGGGCACGCACCCGAAGCTGACACTGGCAGTGGCTACCGCGCCTGTTAGTGAAGAGCAGCTAGCGCAAATCGGCTTGGCCGAACGAAAGCCTTTCTATACGACGGACCTGCCATATCTCTGGGGTCGCGTCCGCGAAAACAATTCCATCATTTTTGGCGCGGGGCTGGTGCAGGCCCCGCATTCGGATGACCTGAATGATGTGGATATTTCGGGTGCAGAGGTGCCGCAGATTTTCGATTCGCTCGAAAAACGGGTTCGCGGGCTTCATCCCGCGCTCAAGCCGCTGAAATTCACGCATCGCTGGGGCGGGCCTATCATGTTTCGCGAATCGTGGGAGCCCATATTCATGTGGCATCCGGAAGCCAGGAAAACGAAAAACGCGATCGTAATTGGCGCATTCGCCGGCCACGGCGTCGCGCTTTCGTCGTATTTGGGGCGCTGGGCCGCGGAAGTGCTGCTGCTCCATCGTAAATTGCCTGCCTGGGGAAAGCTCGACACTTAGGTAGGAAGCGCACGCACGAGCTGAGAAATATCCGCAACGACCTTGATGCTCTTACAGCATTACCATCAACCCGTTGCGAGACCTACTGCAACTTCAATCTTAATTCTTCCGCGAACTTTTCCACTTGATTCATCGGGACGATGCGGATGCTCTGATCTTCGAACAGCTTGCTGATGAATAAATGCTGCAAATTGCCGGGGATTGGCGGCGCCTCGGTGACGGCGGCGAACTCAGAGGTGGGCAGGCGTTTGCGGATGCTTTCGACGGTGTAAGCCAGAACTTTGGCCTGCGCCGCGTCGCGATTGAGCACTACGGATTGGATGTAGCCACGTTTGCCGTTCCTGTACCCGTAATCAAATTTAAAGGGATCGCCCAAATGCGTGAATTCGTCGATGCGCACGGCGGGTTTGAGTTTTGACGAAATGCGGTGGCGTTGAAACACGTCTTTCAACTTGTTGCGTATCCAGGCGCGCGTGCTTTCGACGATGCCGCCGCGAGAATAGGCGGGGGGCGCCACGTGCGCCTCGTAGAGGCGGCCAAGCTCGGTATTAAAATCTTCGGCCAGCACGGCTTTCTGGGGACTGAGTTGCAATACGTTTGACAGCGTCTTCTCGAAATTCAGGAAGTATTTGCGAACGTCGTCACCGGCCATTCCCGGGAGCGATTCAAAATCTGAACGCAGCGAATGGAGCAACTGCACGTCAGCGGCGGGATGCAGCTTTCGCACGCGCGCAAATTCGCGGTCTTCTTCGATGACCTTGATGGCGCGCCGCGAGCCGCCCACCGCTTCGAGTTCCTGGAATTCTTCGAGCAGGATGCCGATATTGACCCACTCGTCGCGGATCAGGTTCGGGGTGTAGCGCAAGACGCGGTAGCGCAGCGTTTTTCTATCTTCTGGCGGCATAAATTTCTCCTTCCGTTCCGTTTCACAATTATTTCCAGTTAGGAAAAGGCTGCATGGATGACTTCCAGGCCGATATCAGCAATTCCCGCACAAGTTTTCTACGACGCAAAAGGTGTTGCAGCATTTTCTCCAGAGCTTCGAAATCGAAGCCGTACCATTCCGCCGGTATTTCCTTTTGAATGTCGTCGAGTGCGGCTTCCGTGATTTTGGACTCCACGCGCGCGAGCCAGGGCTCGAAGGATTCGATTCCACGCACCGAGTCATAGACACGATGACGCGAGTACAAGCCTCGGAGCGGCGCGTCCGGGAAATTCCATTCGCACGCGTTGAAACAAAAGCCCTGATCGATCATGCGCGCCTGATAATGCGGTTCCCCGCGCGCACGATAAAAGATCGCCTGGCGGCCGTTTGTGTTACAAGTCCACTTGTCGAAAACGAGCATTCCGCAAAAATCTGTAAGGTTTACAACTTCGCGGAGCTGCTCGTCCGGGAGAAAATCGTAAACCACGACTTCTGCCGGAGAGCCGGGGTAGCGCGATCCGAACTGCAATCCCGGTTTACAGGCCGCGCGCCCGTGCCCCAGTTGAATCACCAAGTCATCCGTATGCGCGATCAGCTCTGCATGCACTTCTACAACGCTGGTCGCCGGCACTGGAAGACCTATACGGGCCGCCAAGCGTGTACCGAGCAATTCGTTCGCCAGAATCCTTGCGCCTTGAGGATTATTTTGGAATTTCACCACATAAAAGGATTCTTCTTGCGCGCCGGTCTTGGATTCACATCTCATCAGATGCGATTGTGCTCCGCCACGCATTCTGCGAACCTGCTCAACGATGACGGGCATGAAGCCTGTATGCTAGCGGGACGAAGTAGTTGAAGACTATTCGGAGAAATACCTAAGAGATGTACTGGATTGATACTGTCATAGAGTTGACACAGAAGAGAGGACTCTGCTTTACAGGCTCGACGCCAACTAACTTCCAATTGAAACGCGGCGATGTTTCAAAGCAAACAGCGGACGGCAAATTGTTCCGCCGTCCGCCATGAACTATGTCGCGATAAAGATCGTTAGCGCCTTTTGCGCCTGCCACCTTTCGCTTTCTTTGTTTTCTTGGCTTTGGATTTGCTTTTTGGTTTCGGCTTGCTCTTGGATTTGGCTTTCCTCTTAGGAGCAGGCTTTTTGGCCGGTTTCGATTTGGAAGCCGGAGCGGGCTTTCGAGGAGCAGGGGATTCGGCCGAATCCTCGTCGCCATCTTCGCCCTCAATGGCTATTTCCTCGATTTCTATGGTTCCCTCGTGCGGCTGTTCGGCGCCTTCGCCTTCATCTTCTTCATAGCGCGGCAGCTCGTCATCTTCTTCGTCATGAAGTTTTCCGTTAAACATACGACCCTCCCTAATTAGGACGGATTATTAGTCCTTCGGCGCTTATAAACGGAGTGTAAGAACTTTGTCAAGCGCAATGCCTTGAAAAGTCGGCATTTTCAGCCACCTTCAAATTCGCTAAAGCGAATTGATTGACAAGCAGCAGCGCCTCTTGAGGCTCTAAGTGGCTAGAAACAAGGATGATACGATAGGAGAATGGATCCAATAGTAGCTTAGCGGTTAACCTTGAGAACGTCGCCGGCGGCGAGCGTCCGCGTGGTTAAGAACGGGTTGGACTGGCGCAAGGAAGCCACGGTGGTTCCGTAGGCACGGGCTATGGAGTAAAGAGTCTCGCCGCGTTTGACATGGTGCTCAACCGCTTCCGGTTGCCCAGAGGTTCGACTATCAACTTTCTGCACCGACGCGCTAGCGCCGCTGCTCTGCGCCGACTTAGCCTTGGCGTGGGGCGCCGCGTCGTCCGGCGGCCCACCGGCATAGATGCGCAGCCGCGAGCCGCGCGGCACGCTGGACCCTCGAATGTTATTCCACTTTTTCAATTGCGACACAGTTACGTCGAAGCGACCGGCAATGCCTTCGAGAGAATCTCCCCGTTGAACTTTGTAGTGCACCAAATGAATCACAGGCGGCGCGGTGGGGACGTTCACAAGAAAGCCAGCCGGCAAGGACGCATGAGGTTGCAGGTGGTTGGCGCTCTCGAGCGCAGTCACCGTCACGCGGTAGTGCCGCGCGATATCAGCCAGCGATTCGCCATCTTCCACGCCATGCAGGCGCCAGCTGGTCCATTTTTCTTCGGGGACTTGCTGGATGTTCAACTCGAACTTTTCGGCGGTGCCGGCCGGCACGTTCAATTCGAACTGTGGATCGTTGGGCGTCACGCCGCGCAAAAGTTCCGGATTCAGGGCGCGCAGGTCATCGATGTCGGCACCCGAGGCGTCGGCAACCAAGTGCAGATCAATGGGGTGACCGGGCTTGACGGTGTCCACTTGGGCCGGCTTCTCTGGAGCCACTTGCACGCCGTAGAGGGCGGGAGCCTTGGCTACCAGCGCCATGGCGATAATGATGGGCACGTAATTCTGGGTTTGCTTGGGAAGCGCGTGGAGTCTCTGAAGATCCCAGAAATCGGCGTAGCCGGTGCGCTCGATGGCTTTCACCACATTCATGGGGCCGGAATTATAGGCAGCCATGACCAAATACCAGTCGCCAAACATGTCGTACAAATCGCGCATATGGCGCGCGGCTGCGCGAGTGGCTTTCTCCGGGTCGCTGCGCTCGTCAACCCAGTAGTTGCGGTCGAGATCGTATTCCTCGCCGCGGAAGGGCATGAACTGCCACAATCCACGCGCGCCGGCCCGCGAGACCGCTGCGGGCTGGAAAGCCGATTCGGCCTGGGCCAAATAGATCAGATCCTGAGGCACGCCTTCCTGACGGAGGACTCGGCGGATCATGTCGTTGTAACGCCCAGCGCGTCCCAAACCATGCTCCACGACGGCGCGGCCTTTCGGCGTGCTGAAGAAATTCAGGTATTGCAACACCGAGTCGTTCACCGTAAGCGGGAGGTCATGCGGAACGCTAATCAGCTCCTGTTCCACTTTAGCGGCAAGGCGAGGGTCGCCTTTGGGCAATTCCATATCAGCTAGGGCGTCGATGGGTGCAGGCTGTCCTGAGGGTTCTTCGTCCTCTTCCTCGTTCCGTTCGGCGTTTAATTCGTAGGAGTGAAGTGTCTCGCCCAGCTGGTCGATCAAATCGGAAAGGCGCGGGTCGAAGTCGGCTTGAAAGCCGCTTTGCACGACCAAGTCCATGGCGCGGTCGAAATCCACGCGCGCTTGGTCAAAATTGCCGGCCTTATACTTCTTTTGGCCTTCGTTAAAGCTGGTTTGGACCTGGGCCACTAGGATATCGATGGCGGGTCTTGGATCGTGCTGAAGAGAGGCCAGGTAAACTGGTTTTTCGGGGAACGGAAGTGCCTCGTGAACCGCGGCGGGAGCGGGCACTGGTGTAGCCGCCGGGGGATGCGCCTTGGCTTGCTTGGACGATACGACGTCATCGCAGCCAGCGAGAAAGATCACCGCGGCGGCGGTAAGCGCCAAGACCCTCGCCTGTTTCTTCATAACAATCACAAGCTCCTCGGCAATCCGTTGAGGTCTGCTCTCAGCGAAAATACCGACTCGCCGAGAAGATACAAAATCTTACGGACGGCCGGCGTTTCGGTCAATGGGACTTGGTACCTATTGGTGACCTGCGCAAGGCACCGTGACTAACCCAGAATATTGTTACTAGGGAACGCGCAACCGCGCTGATCAGCGCATTGCCCGACGACTTCGATGGCAGAGTGTACACCCCGCTGCACCGATTTTGAAACCGGAAGACGGCTCTGGTGCGTTGGGACAGCCTTCGCTTAGTCTTTTCGGCCGCGAGCGACTCGAACGGGCGGAAAAATCCAGAAGGTGGGTCGAGAGGCACGAGCATCGCCCATCCCGTAGCCCTTCAAATCTTCCGCATATTGCCCAACGTGCTTGAAATCCATAAGCGCGATTTGCCCACCCGGCTTCAGCACACGCACAATTTCAGAAATGGCCTGGCGGCGTCCTTCGCGGCTCGAGATGTTGTGGATGGCAAGATTGGCCACTACGGCATCTACCGAAGCATCGGGGAAAGGAAGTTTCCGCATGTCGCCATCGCGCACTTCCACGCGATCGGACACGCCTTCCAACCTCGCGTTCCGGATGGTAGCTTCGCGCGAATTATTTCCCTGGTCCACCTGAGACCACAGATCGATTCCGAGGCTGCGGCCGCGCGGAAGTCTTTTGGCGGCGCCGATGAGCAACAATCCGTGACCACATCCTACGTCGAGAACGGTTTCATCTCCACGCAAGTGCAAGCTATCAAGAAGACCGTCGCGCGCTCGAAATTTCCCGTAATAACTGCTGGCCATCATTAGAAGCGATTCCAGGAAAAAGACGATTCCGGTATAGAACATTGCGGCGCCAAATCCGATCAGTGGCCCGTAGCCTTTCCCCTTCGCCCAGCCGCTCAGAAACCATCCGGCGGCGCTCAATGCAGGCCCGCCGAACAGAAATCCCCGAACGAGACCGGGGGCGTCGAGACCATAGTCAGGTTTTTTCATTGCATCCGAGCTCGCCGAAAAGGGGATATGAAGCTTTTTAATCGCCGCCGAGCTTTACCGGCAGGTCCATTTTTTTGCCGTCGCGCACAATTGTGACGGTGACGGTATCGCCGGGCTGAGAGCGGTTTAGCAGAAGGCTCAGGTCGGACTGGTTGGTGATCTGTTTTCCGTCGATGGCGATCAGTACGTCGCCGCCGACACGCAACTCCTGCATACCGGCCACTACCGACTTGGTTCCACCGCGAATCCCGGCTTGGGCTGCCGGGCCGCCGGGTTCGACACGTTCAATCAGGATTCCCTGTTGCACGGTAAGATTCAGCGCTTCGGCGAGGCGAGGCCAAAGCGCGCGGCCTTCGGCACCTAGTGTGGCGTGGCGCACGCGACCGCGCGTAATCAGATCTTCGGCGACGCGTTTCGCGGTGTTGACCGGAATGGCGAACCCGATACCGGCGGTAGTGCCGGTGGGAGCATAGATAGCGCTATTAATTCCGATTACTTCGCCGTGAGAATTCAGCAGCGGTCCGCCGGAGTTACCCTGATTGATGGAGGCATCGGTCTGGATGGCTTCGTCAATAAACGTATTTTCGCGGGTCTGGACGGTACGACCTAGCGAGCTAACAATGCCGGTGGTGAGAGTGCTCTGAAATCCGAATGGGTTTCCGATGGCGAGCACCCGCTGGCCCACCAGAAGATTCCGGGAATCGCCCAACTGAAGCGGAGTAATTTTCCGGCCGGCAAGATCGATTTGAATCAGAGCAATGTCGTTGTTCGGATCGGAGCCGACTAACTTCCCCTTATAGCGCGATTGATCGCCGAGAGTGACTTCGATGGTTTGGGCGCCTTGCACCACGTGATAGTTGGTCAGGATGTGGCCGTCGTTATCGATCAGAAAGCCGGAGCCGGCACCTTCGACGGGGACAGGATTGAAAAAGAAATCGTATTCAACAGTGCGAGTGACCACGTTGGCCACGGCCGGCGCGGCTTGCCTGTAAATCCGGACGTTTTCAAGCTCGGTGGGATCCAGCCCGGCTTCGCTGGGAGTTGGAGCCGGTGAATGCAAGGCTTTGACGACGGAAGGGACTGGCGGGCCCCATCGCGAACCTGCCCAATAGGCTCCGAGTCCGATGATTAGCCCGAGGGCCAATAGACGGATTGCGCGTCCCTGCTTTCCTGATCGATGCATGCGACGTCCTTTTGCAACAATTACTAACGACTGCACGATAACAGGTGTTCCGCTATTTACTTATGGATACGCCGGCACATCATGGAATGTTTCTTCCAGAGGTGGCCGATCGTAGTTGTTCCACTGCTAGATTGACTTGTCTTTCCGTCTCTTCGAACGAACCCGAACAATCGATCACTATGTCAGCCTTCTTACGTTTCTCATCCAGCGGCATTTGCGCAGCAATGCGTTGCTGCGCTTCCTTCTCTGAAAGTCCGCGCTGTAGCAGGCGCTCCATTTGTTGTTCAGCGCGACACCAGCATACGATGAGCTTGTCGAGATTTTTGGTGTAGTTAGCTTCCACCAGCAGCGCGGCCTCCACAACGGCAAACTCCGGGCCGTCCGGTTCATCCGTTGCAGCAAACCACTTTTGCACAACATCGCTAATTCTGGGATGCAGAATTTGATTCAGGCGCGCGCGTTTTTCCGGGTCTGCAAATATCAAGGCGCCGAGTTTGGAGCGGTTTACATTTCCGTAGTCGTCCAAAATGTCTTTTCCGAAAGCGGCAACGACTTCTTCGTAGGCGGCCTGCCCGGGTTCCAGTAGAGCGTGGCCGAGTGGGTCGGCATCGAGCACTGGAACGTCGCGTTCACGAAGCATGGAGGCCACCGTTGTTTTGCCTGTTGCGATTCCGCCCGTAAGGCCGACTCTGAGCATTGGCAGTTAACGCTGAACGGCTGCAGCAGCCGGTGTGCGAAGGCCGCGACGCAAGCGGGCGGCTTTTACCGTATTACTCATGAGCATGGCGATGGTGAGCGGACCGACGCCACCAGGTACTGGCGTAAGCGCACCGGCGATGTTGGCGACGTCGGGATGGACGTCTCCAACCAGCGCAGTGCCCTTAGCGCGGAACTCGGCGAGCCGCTCGGGAAACTTGGCGAAGAATTTTTCTGCTTGTGAGGCATCGGTGATTCGGTTGATGCCAACATCGATCACCGTGGCGCCGGGGCGGACGTAATCGGGGGTGATCATTGCGGCGCGTCCCATGGCAGCGACGACGATGTTGGCGCGGCGAACGGTTGCAGGCAAATCGCGAGTCTTCGAATGGCAGACGGTGACTGTGGCGTTCGCGTGCATCAAAAGCAGCGCCATGGGCTTGCCGACAATATCGCTGCGACCGACAACAACGGCGTTGGCACCTTCCATGGGCATGCTGCTGCGGCGCAAAAGTTCCATCACGCCGCTGGGTGTGCACGGAACGAGAGTCGGGCGGCCTGCCACCAGGTGGCCGACGTTGAGCGGGTGAAATCCATCCACGTCTTTCGCCGGATCCACGGCTTCTAGGATTTTCTTGGTGTCCACCTGTGGAGGAAGAGGAAGCTGGACGAGGATGCCGTCCACATCATCGCGCCGATTCAAGCCTTCGATGATCGAGAGAAGCTCGGAAGTAGTGATCGTCGCCGGGGGAGTGATCTGGATGCTGGCGAGCCCCAACCTTTCGCAGGCGGCAATCTTGTTCTTTACGTAAACTTTCGAGGCGGGATTGTCGCCGACCAGGACGGCAGCAAGTCCGGGACGAATTCCGGCGGAAGCAAGCGCCGAAATTTCTCCGGCTAGCTCGGCATAAATTTGGTCGCGTACAACAATTCCGTTAAGGACGCGCGCTGGCAAAAGTGCTCCTCTTTCCTTGATTTCCGAAAACGCTATGATAACAAAAACGAAGGAGGCATGACGCTCAACTGGGCGAACTTTAACCGCACTGACGGATGTTGATGGATTTTCGGTTTTGAAAGATTCGTCCTGTGCGGTGCGGAAGCTGGAGTATGCTTTGTCGGTAAAAATCTAAAGCCGGGTGGATTCACGCTGTTCTCCCGGTGGTCAAAAATCTTCGGGGGAGAGCGTGAAGTATGGTAAGCGGGACCGCGAACTTGGAATGGATCGGCATATCACGCGGCGCGATTTTCTGAATGGATTTGGAATCGCATTAGGCGGAGGTTTGGTTCTATCGAATCACGAATGGCTCAACGCATTTGGCCTGCCTCAGTCTCCTTTTGCCCCGGAAAAAGATCCTAATTATTATCCACCGACTTTGACCGGGATGCGCGGAAGTACGAATGCGGTGATGGAAGCGGGGCATGCGCTTCGCGACGGGCGGCAATGGGCAAGCGCGACGACAGATTCTGAAACCTACGATTTGATCGTGGTTGGCGGGGGGATCAGCGGGCTTTCAGCAGCGTATTTCTTTCGGAAAATGGCCGGACCCAAAGCGCGCGTTTTGATTCTGGAAAATCATGACGACTTTGGCGGTCATGCGCGTCGGAACGAATATCATGTGGGCGATCGCACGATACTTGGCTACGGAGGGACGCAGTCGATTGCCGGGCCGGGTCTTTACAGCAAACAAGCGAAGGGGTTGCTGCAAGATCTGGATGTAGACGTCAAGAAATTCTATAAATATTACGACCAAAACTTCGAGCGCTCGAACGGGCTTTCCCGTGCCGTTTTCTTCGATAAAGAAACATTTGGAACGGACAGGTTAGTAGCGGGCGTCGGTCAACCTTCCTGGGCTGAGTTCCTGGCGAAAACCCCGCTTTCGCAAGACGCGCAAAAGGACCTGGCAAGACTTTACACCGAAAAGGTTGATTATCTTCCGGGCCTGAAATCGTGGGACAGAAAAGTTTTGCTGGCGAAGACCAGTTACAAAGATTATTTGCTGAAGTACGTAAAGATTCATCCGGATGCGATTCCTTTTTTGCAGACGCAGACGTATGGGCTGTACGGAGTCGGTATCGACGCGGTTCCGGCTGGAGACTTGGCTGGCCTGGGATACCCGGGGTTTGCGGGAATGGATTTATCCGGGCCGCCGGGACCAGGACTGGGCGTGGAAATAACAAAGCAGAGCGACGACGAACCATACATTTTTCATTTTCCGGACGGAAATGCGTCCATCGCCAGGCTCTTGGTACGCTCGCTGATTTCGGGGTCTGCGCCGGGCCATACGATGGAGGATATCGTCACGGCGAAGATGAATTACGCGGCGCTTGACGATCCTTCATCTCCCATTCGATTGAGGCTCAACAGCACTGCGGTTTCCGTGCGCAACGTTGACGAGCCAACTAGCTCCAAGGAAGTGGAAGTTAAATACGTACGCGGTGGGGAAGCACGTTCGGTTCGCGGTGGCGCTTGCATACTGGCGTGTTGGAACACGGTGATTCCTTACATGTGCCCTGAGTTACCGCAAAAACAAAAAGACGCACTGGCGTACGGAGTGAAGGTGCCGCTGGTTTACACCAATGTGTTGATACGAAATTGGGAGCCGTTCAAGAAGCTCGGAATCAGTTACGCGAGATGTCCGGGAAGCTATTTCGAATCGGTCACGCTCGATTTTCCGGTGAGCATGGGCGAGTACCACTACCCGAACAAGCCCGAGGATCCCTGCGTGTTACATTTGGAGAAGGTTCCGTGCAAACCAGGGCTACCTGCTCGCGACCAACAAATTGCGGGAAGCGAGGAACTTTTTCGCACGCGCTTCGAAACGTACGAGCGCAACATTCGCGATCAGCTTGGACGAATTCTTTCGGCCGGCGGTTTCGATCCCGCAAATGACATTCAGGCGATCACGGTGAACCGTTGGCCGCACGGCTACGCGTACGAATATAATTCGCTCTACGATCCCGATTGGCCGGAGGATCAGCAGCCGTGCGTTATAGGGCGGCAACCGTTTGGCCGAATATCCATAGCAAATTCGGATGCCGAGGCATTCGCTTATACCAACGCGGCCATCGACCAGGCTTATCGCGCTGTTACGGAAATTGCGCGGTTTCAGGGGAGTGCGAAAAGCTAGGCAGCGAAATTTTATTCGATGCACGGCCAGGGAAGCGTGAACCAAACCCTTTTGAGCCTTGCAAGGCGAAGGCAACGCTGTATTCTTCCGCGGATAACCGTTATCCTGCGTGACGCGGCATCAAGGACATCGAAGCTTTGAGCACGCAACTTCCAACTTACCTTCTGGGCCATCTTTTCACCACCGAAGAGATGCGCGCGATCTTTTCCGATGACCGCCGAATTCAAGCGATGTTGGATTTTGAGTCGGCTCTCGGGCGCGCACTCGCGCGCACCGGCATTGCTCCTCAGGCTGTGGCAGCCAAGATTCAATCCCAGTGCGACGCAAAACTGTTTTCTATGGAAACGATAGCGCAAGAAGCAGCTCTCTCCGGCAACCTGGCAATTCCTCTAGTCAAGCAGCTAACAGCGCTGGTCACCAAAGCGGACGAAAAAGCTGGAGGGTTCGTTCACTGGGGCGCGACGAGCCAAGATGCCATTGACACCGGGACCGTATTGCAATTGCGCGACGCGTTGGATTTGACGGACCAAGCGCTCGCAAAATTGTGCGACGTACTGGCGCGAATCTGCGAGACGCACAAATCCACTTTAATTGCCGGCCGCACATGGCTGCAACAGGGTCCGCCGGTAACTTTGGGACTGAAAGCCTGCGGATGGCTCGCGGCTATCGAACGGCATCGCGAACGGCTGCGGGAAATTCGGAAGCGCGTGGTGGTCTTGCAGTTCGGTGGAGCGGTGGGCACTCTTGCTGCGCTTGGAGATAAAGGGCTGGCAGTAGCTGAGGCTTTGGCTGACGAGCTAAAATTGACGCTGCCAAATCTGCCGTGGCATAGCCACCGCGACCGGTTTGCAGAAGTGGCAACAACCATGGGATTGCTGGTTGGCTCGCTCGGAAAAATTGCGCGTGATCTTTCGTTGATGGGCCAGACTGAGGTTGGTGAAGTGGCAGAGCCGACCGGAGCGGGACGGGGCGGGTCATCGACTATGCCTCACAAACGAAATCCGGTGGGCTCGGCGGTGGTTTTGGCGGCGTCCATACGAGTGCCCGCGCTGGTATCCGTCATGCTGACTTCGATGGTGCAGGAGCACGAACGGGGCCTAGGCGGCTGGCACGCCGAGTGGGAAACACTGCCGGAAATATGCACGTTGACCGCGGGGGCGCTAGCACATTTGTCGACTGTATTGAATGGTTTGGAAATCGATTCGGCAAGAATGAATGCGAATCTGGAAATTACGCATGGGTTGATTATGGCGGAAGCGGTCGCGGTAGCGTTGGCAGAAAAAATCGGGCGTATGCCGGCCCACAGGATTTTGGAAAAGGCTGCGAAGCGGGCCGCGGAAAATTCTCAGCCTTTTCAGAGTGTCTTGATGGAAGATGCAGAAGTGCGGCCGCATCTTTCCGCGGACGATATAAAACGCTTGTTGGAACCGAAAAATTACACAGGTTCTGCGGAAATAATGGTGGACAAAGTGCTGGCGGAGCGAAAAAGGAAATAAGATATCCGGTAAAAGAGAGTGCTGAAAATGCCTTTCGTCGAGTCGGGCGATCTTAGATTAAATTACCGTTTTGACGGGCCGCAAAAAGCGCCGGTTATAGTTCTTTCTAATTCTCTGGGAACGAACCTGTCCATGTGGGACCCGCAGGCGACTGTGCTTTGCGAAAAATTTTGTGTGCTGCGCTACGATACACGGGGGCACGGACTGTCCAGCGTTCCTCCGGGGCCTTATTCGATCGAACAGTTGGGACGCGACGCTATCACCTTGCTCGATGCATTGAAAATTGAGAGCGCGTATTTTTGCGGACTTTCGATGGGCGGGATGATTGGGATGTGGCTCGGCGTAAATGCGGCACGCCGCATAAAAGGGCTGGTGCTTTGCAGCACGGCGGCCAAGATTGGGACAGCAGATATTTGGAATGCGCGTATCAAAGACGTGAAAGAGCGCGGCATGGCGGCAGTAGCAACTACCGTGGTGTTACGCTGGTTCAGTGAAGATTTTGTGAAGAAATCTCCCGAGGTGATCGAAGCCATGCGTCAGATGCTGCTGCAAGCGCCGCCCGAAGGCTATGCGGCGTGTTGCGCGGCAATACGGGACGCGGACCTGAGCCACGATCTCTCGCGCGTGACCGCGCGAACGCTTGTCATTGCCGGAGCCCAAGATCCTGTGATTTCGACGGCGGATGCGCATCTTGTTGCCGAAGGAATTCCCGGGGCGAGCTACATGGAATTGCAAGCTGCGCATTTGTCGAACATCGAAGCTGCTCCGCAATTCACAGAAGCGCTGCTGAAATTCCTGAGCGAGCCGGAGGCGAAATAATGGACGAGCGCGAGCGATATTCCTCAGGTATGCGGGTGCGGCGGGCCGTTCTGGGCGAAGATTACGTTGAAAGGGCGCAAGCGAACACGACTGCCTTTAACGAGCCTTTTCAAGATTTGATTACACGCTACGCTTGGGGTGAAATTTGGGCGCGTCCGGGACTTCCGCGGCACACGCGTAGCTTGCTGACGTTGGCCATGATGGTGGCTCTGAACCGCAGCGACGAATTTCGCATGCACGTGCGCGCGGCTGCGAACAACAATGTGACTCGCGAGGAAATCCAGGAGGTTTTGCTTCAGTCTGCGATTTATTGCGGGGTGCCGGCAGCCAATTCGGCGTTTCATATCGCGCAAGAAGTTTTTGCAGAGATGGATGCTGAGGCTTAACGATTCGGAATTGAAAATATTCTAATTTCCTTACTTTTTACTTCCAGTTCGAGCGCAGTTTCAATTTGCGGGTGGTGCGCGTTTCGAGCGATATATAGCAAATTTACAATCATACGGAGGAATAGATGGCGATCGAGAAAGTGGGAGTGGTTGGCTGCGGCCTGATGGGCTCGGGTATTGCCCAAGTTGCGGCGAATGCGGGGTGCCAAGTTAACGTGCGAGAGATTTCTCCGCAACTGGTAGAGAAAGGCCTGCAATCTATTGATAAGAATCTTCAGCGGCTGGTGGACAAGGGCACACTGACGCAGGCTCAGCGCGATGAAGTGCGAGCGCGCCTGCGCGGGACTACCAACCTGGAAGATTTGAAAGATTGCGACATCGTGATTGAAGCGATCATTGAGCAACTGCCCGCGAAACGCGAGTTGTGGGGCGCTCTGGATAAAATTTGCCCCAAAGCTACAATCTTCGCCAGCAATACGTCTTCGCTCTCAATCACGGAGATGGCTACGTTCACCCAGCGTCCCGACCGTTTCCTGGGATTGCATTTTTTCAATCCGGTACCGGTTATGAAACTGGTGGAGGTGATTCGTACGATTGCGACAGATCCGAAGGTGAATGAAGAGGTGGTGGCGTTCGCAGTTCGTTTGGGCAAAACGCCGGTTCGCACAACGGACCGCACCGGATTTATCGTGAATCGTCTGCTGGTGCCTTATCTGCTGGACGCCGTGCGCGCGCTGGAAGAGGGTGTAGCTTCGGTTGAAGATATCGATAACTCCATGAAGCTTGGCTGCGGCCATCCCATGGGGCCGTTAACGCTGCTCGATTTTGTGGGTAACGATACGACCTATTACATAGCGAATATTATGTTCGACGAATTCAAGGAAAAGCGCTTTGCTTCGCCGCCGCTATTGAAGCGCATGGTGCTTTCCGGATGGAATGGCCGGAAATCAGGACGTGGTTTTTATGATTACAGCGATCCAGCCAAGCCGAAACCGATGCAATTGAGGTAGAAGGGTTTTTCTCATCTTTCGCGATGGCTGCCTGAGACAGGATGGCCAGCGGAAAGGCGATCGATAACGTCTTTCGGAAGAGGCCGCGATTTCATTTTGGATGGATCGTTGGGATCGAAGCCGGTCCAAACTCGAGTTGTGAATCCTTCTACTGCCAGTGCGCCTGCCTTTGCGATTTGGTGACGCACGACAAAACTACTTTTGCCGAACTCAGTGACGGTCGATTCCGCTTTGAGTTCGTCGCCGAATTTTGACGGCAGAATAAATCGCGCCCGCACATCTACTACCGGAACGCCGATCACGCCATGTTCTTTAAATAAAGACTGAATGGGCATTCCGGCGTCCAGGAACAGAGCGGTGGTGCAGTCGTCGAACCAAGCCAGATATTGCGGGAAAAATACGATGCCAGCCGGATCGCAGTGTCCCCATTCCACCAGCAGTTTTTTGTGACTGACGAGCATCGCGCGGCTCCCAGAAGACCAAATGGAGGCCGCATGGTAACATTCGCGCCTCAGAGCGTCCAAGTTTTTGGAGGAATCGCTCGCTGATCTTATGCGCACACAGGTGGGAATTGTCGGAGCGGGACCGGCGGGGCTAGTGCTCTCGCACTTATTGCATCTGCAAGGCATCGAGTCCGTGGTGCTTGAAACTCGCAGTCGCCAATATTGCGAGGAACGCGTGCGCGCGGGTGTGTTGGAACAGGGCACTGTGGATCTGCTGAATGAAATTGGCGCGGGCGAACGCATGATGCGGGAAGGGATGGTTCACTACGGGGTGAAATTACGGTTTTCAGGACGCACGCACCATATCGATTTTCGAGAGCTAACCGGCGGGCGCGGCATCATGATTTACGCGCAGCACGAAGTGATTAAGGATTTGGTGAAGGCGAGAGTCGCGTCCGGCGGCCAGCTTTTTTTCGATGTGGAAGACGTCAGCATTCGCGACTTCGGCGAGACGAAATCTTCGGCGAAACCTACCATCCTGTTTCGCAAGGACGGCGAAGCGCAGCAACTCACTTGCGATTTCATCGCGGGATGCGATGGCTCGCATGGAGTTTGCCGGCCGTCGATTCCGGACGGGGTCATCACGTCTTTTGAGCGAGTCTATCCATTTGCATGGCTTGGCATTCTGGCTGAGGCGCCTCCTTCGTCTGAAGAACTAATTTATGCATATCACGATCGCGGCTTCGCGTTGCTCAGTATGCGGTCGCCGCAAATCAGCCGGCTTTACCTTCAGTGCAAGCCGGATGAGGATTTGGATGAGTGGAACGACGATCGCATCTGGCAGGAACTGCACGCCCGGCTCGCTTCCACCGAAGGCTGGACGCTGACGGAGGGGCGCATCATTCAAAAGGGCGTTACCGGAATGCGTAGCTCAGTGATTGAGCCGATGCAGTACGGCAAGCTGTTTATTGCGGGAGACGCGGCGCATATCGTTCCGCCGACAGGAGCAAAAGGGCTGAATCTAGCGGTCGCGGATGTGCGGGTACTTGCTCGAGCGCTGGCCGAACGCTATTCATCCGGCCGTCAGGATCTCCTGGAGGCTTATTCCAGCACCTGTTTGCGGAGGGTATGGAAGGTGCAGCGATTTTCCTGGTGGATGACATCGATGCTGCACCGGTGGGAAAACGAGAATGCGTTCGATCATCGGCGCCAGCTGGCTGAGCTTGATTACGTGACTAGTTCTCGCGCGGCATCGCAGACACTTGCTGAAAACTACGTCGGTTTACCGATGGAGTGAGATTTTTCCTGGTTCAAATAATGACCGTCTCCACGTGCCGTTCTGGAGCACTTTCCTCAGATAACTTCGGTACTATTCGAATGAAGCCCACGACCCATAGGCGCTAGCCCAATCCCGCAGTACCCTCGCATCAGTCGCAAATCAGCAGGCGGCAGATGTGCCGAGACCTCAGGGGCTGCAACGGGGCAATTCGAAATGCAAGTAAAGATATTTCAGAACTCAGTCCGTAGTTTGGTGATCTTCGCGCTAGGTTCGATTTTCTGTCAGCCGCTTTGCGCCCAGCAGGCGCTTTATTTGCCCTTGCAACGAAGCGAAGACGGGCAGCCGCCGATCAGCTTTATGAGTCCTCATTATTTTATTCATCAAGCTTCTGGAGCGGGCCTAACAAGTCCGCCGATTTCAGCATTTCAGCCTGCACAGATACGGCATGCTTACGGCTTCGATCTGGTTAGCAATCAAGGTGCCGGACAGACCATTGCGGTTGTGGATGCGTACGATGACCCAAACGCCGAATCCGATCTGGCGGTTTTCAGCCGGCAGTACAAGCTACCTGTTGCCAGTACAAGCAATGGTTTTTTTCGCAAGGTTTATGCGACCGGGCATAAACCGGCGGCGAATGCGAATTGGTCCGTGGAAATAGCACTCGATGTGGAATGGGCCCATGCGATCGCTCCCAAGGCGACGATTATTTTGGTCGAGGCTGCTTCGAATAACTTAAGCGATCTACTGAACGGAGTGGACGTCGCGGTCCGCAACGGTGCGACGGTAGTTTCCATGAGCTGGGATTCCGGCGAATTTTCCGGAGAACGCAACTCGGACAATCATTTCGTCACAAACGGCGTGACATTTTTGGCGGCATCAGGCGACGCTGGCACCGGAGTGACTTATCCTGCTGCCTCCCCGGATGTGATCGGTGTAGGAGGAACCTCGCTTACGCTTAGCCCAAACGGAAACTATTTGAGCGAGACTGCCTGGAGCGGAAGCGGCGGCGGCTTGAGCGCGTACGAACATCAGCCACTGTTTCAAGCGCAGTTCGGAATCCCGGATGATTCTCGCGGCGAGCGAGGCGTTCCGGATGTTTCTTATAATGCAAATCCCGGGACCGGTTACGCTGTGTACGATTCTGTAGCGCTTAGCGGAGCCAGCGGGTGGTTCCAGATTGGCGGGACGAGCGCCGCAACGCCACAGTGGGCTGCGGCAATTGCGATTGCTAACTCGACGCGAGTTGGATTGCGTAAGACAAATCTGAGCAGCGCGGACAGCGCGCTTTATTCTTTAGCCAAAGCGAATCTGAGCGGTGACTTTCACTTAGTGACTCAGGGTGACAACGGGTCTTGTGGGGCGATATGTGAGGCGTTGGCTGGCTACGATTTTGTCACTGGGCTTGGAACGCCGCGCGGCAATGTACTTGTTCCGGCGCTGGTTTCGCGGCCTTAGAGTAAGTGGCACATCAGGTCGTGGAACGTTTTCAACGAGTGTGATTCGCTGCGCGGGTTAGATGGCGGAGCTTAGGACTTCCACTTTTTTCGCCCTAGCCAGATACAGGTCAATCCTGCCGACATCATCAACAACATTTGAGGTTCGGGAGTGGGGATCGGTGAAGGCGTAGATCCGCCGCCTGGGACCGGAACCACCGGAGGCACGATAATGCCGCCGCCGGGAGGCAAAGGAGAACCAGGCGGAGTAGCAGACGTTGTGGGCGGCGTGCTAGGCGGTAGCGGGCTCACGGGTAATGCGGGCGGGCCCACCATCTCAGGAGCTCCGGGGAAAACTTCCGCTTCTTCAGGAGGGCCGGCCTCGAATTCAGGACCTGCCGCTAGAACGGGGCTCGCTGGAGCTTCCGATAGCCGATTTCCGCAACGAGTTCTCGCCAGGTGTTCGCCGTCGGTGATAACCGCTTCACCCTTGGGCAACAGAAGAGGTTTTTTCGTCCAGAAAACTCGATTGCCGAGGCGATACGACACGTAGAGCAAGCGGTCCTGATTCAGGCGGACTACCTGAGTCCTTTCCACCTGAAAATCTTCGTAATGTTTCGCGACGATGGGGTCACGCGTGAGTGAATTCTTCAAATCCGCTGCACTTTCAACGCCGCCGGGTATCACGGAATAGGGATAGACCTTGCGTTGGGCGTCATTTTCATCGATGGATATGGCGGGCAGGTCCTGGCTAGACGAGGATCGAAACGACGAAACGTAAGAGGGAGCGATCTGAACTTGGCTGCTGGTAGAAAGCGCGCCCCAGACTAAGAAGGTTCCCAGGGTTAGGACTGCTAGCGCTCCGAGGCGGCGGAGGTCAATCTTCCCAACTAGATTCTTCCTGGATGTTCGAAACTGCTCCATTTCCCCCAGATTGACGACAGAATGGAATTGCTGGGCACCTGTGTCGCCAATGATTATGCATTTTTTTTGCCACTGTCGCCACCATCGATTTCGATTGAAATCGAGGCGATTTTCGCACTAAAGCGAGCTAAACACGACAATTTGGGCATCGGAGGGGAGCTAGTGTTTGAATGTTGACGGGTTCCGAACTGAAAATCCAGGAATTCCTTTCCCTAAAATGGTACTTCGGTTTCGATTTCTGGCTACGCCATGGTCATTGACAAGAGCGAAATTCACGGGTTTGTTCAGTTCTTTAGTCGAATCGACGACGCGAATCGTTAATCTCTGGATTCCTTTCCAATTCGGCACACTGGAGACCGGAAATAAGATCGGCATCAAATATTCGGCTTTTGTTCCACAGTGCGCAGCCGACGCCTAGAATAGGCATAAGAATCATTGCGATCACGGCGAGCAAAAAAGCGACCAAGAACATCAGTACAATCACGATTACCGGCATGGACCTTTTTACCCCTTTGCCGCGTCTAATTCGATGAGCGAATTGTCTAGCGACGCTAGGCCGAGTCTTCCAAAGTCATATTGTCAAACCCTGGCAGGCGAAAAAGTTGCGGGGCTAAAATAGTGTGTTGTGATGGAAGATAATTCCCGCTCCAAGGTCTTATTTGTCCGCGAGATTTGAACGAAGGCTGGCCTGTGTGAAGTTGGCCGGTGCGACGAGAAAGAGTTCCAACTTGGCTGGTTTAAGTTTGTTTTTCGAAATCGCTTACCATAATAATGCGCTCCCATTATTGCTAAACTTACCAGGCGGACGTTTCACGCCTTTCCGGATAGTTCGAGGGCTCCCTGAATGTGGATAGTTCGATTAGCATTACGCAGGCCTTACACCTTCGTTGTGATGTCGATTTTGCTGCTGATTCTGGGCCCGGTGGCCATCCTGCGCACCCCTACCGATATCTTCCCGAACATTGATATCCCGGTCGTCAGCGTTATATGGACGTACACCGGACTATCTCCTGAAGATATGTCCAATCGAATTATTTTCAACTACGAGAGATCGCTTACTACTACGGTCAACGACATTGAGCATATTGAATCGCAATCGTTGAGTGGTATCGCCGTGGTTAAGATATTTTTCCATCAGGGCGTGCAGGTAGCCAATGCCATCGCGCAAGTCACCGCGATATCCCAGCCTATCGTCCGAACACTCCCTCCGGGGACTACGCCCCCCTTCATCATTACTTACAACGCTTCCACTGTGCCTATCCTCCAATTGGCGCTTTCGGGCCAGGGCTTATCGGAACAGCAGTTGGGCGACATTGGACTAAATTTTCTCCGTACCGGACTTGTGACGATTTCCGGTGTGGCAATTCCATATCCTTACGGAGGCAAGCAAAGGCAAGTTCAGGTGGATCTGGATACCGCGGCGTTGCAGTCGAAGGGGCTTTCTCCGCTTGATGTCGTTAACGCCATAACAGTGCAGAACCTGATTCTCCCGGCGGGCACCACCAAGATTGGGCCATTCGAGTACCAAGTGGACATGAACGGCGCTCCGACGACGGTACAGGAATTAAACGATCTGCCGATAAAGACCCTGGGGAATACCACCATCTATATTCACGACGTAGCTCACGTGCGTGACGGTTTTCCACCGCAGACGAACATCGTGAATGTGGACGGGAAGCGCGCTTCACTTATGTCCATTCAAAAAAACGGAGACGCATCCACCCTCGACATCATTTCCGGAATAAAAGCTCTGCTGCCACAAATTTTGGCCGGCCTTCCGCCACAACTGGAGGTCAAACCTCTTTCGGATCAATCCATCTTTGTGCTGGCGTCGATTAAAGGAGTCGTTCGCGAAGCTATCATTGCGGCCTGTTTAACCGGTTTTATGATCCTGGTGTTCCTGGGAAGCTGGCGCAGCACGTTGATTATTGCTGTCTCGATTCCGCTTTCGATTCTCACTTCGATCATCGTGCTGAGTGCGCTGCACGAAACCATCAACATTATGACTCTCGGCGGGCTAGCGCTGGCCGTAGGAATTCTAGTGGACGATGCGACGGTGGAGATCGAAAACATCAACCGCAACATCGACCAGGGTAAAGAAATCGTTCAAGCCATTCTGGATGGAGCGCAACAAATTGCGGTGCCGGCGTTCGTTTCCACACTGTCCATCTGCATTGTGTTCGTACCGATGTTTTTTCTGTCTGGGGTAGCTCGCTATCTGTTCGTACCGCTCGCCGAGGCAGTGTGCTTCGCCATGCTCGCTTCTTATCTGTTATCGCGCACGCTGGTGCCCACCATGGCCAAGTATTTGCTTGTGGCCCAAATTGAGGAAAGCCATGGCGAGGCACCAAAATCTCGCAACCCTTTTGTGCGTATCCAACAAAGATTCGAACATGGATTTGAGAAGCTTCGCGCGGGTTACCACCGGCTGCTGGAGACTTGCATCCATCACAGCCGCTTATTTGTGATCTGTTTCTTTTCTGCCTGCGTATTGTCTTTTGTGCTCTTGCCGATGGTCGGACAGGACTTCTTCCCCGCAGTGGACAGCGGCGAATTCAAACTCCATCTTCGGGCGCCGACAGGCACGCGAATTGAGGAAACGGCTGCGCTGTGCGAACGTGTGGACGATGACATGCGGCGATTGATTCCCAAGTCCGAATTGACGACTATCATCGATAACATAGGCGTGCCTTATAGCGGTTTTAACCTTTCTTACAGCAATTCAGCGCCGATCGGGCCTGGAGATGCGGACATCCTGGTGGAACTATCAAGGGACCATCGCCCCACGGAAGAATACGTTCACTCTCTTCGCGATCGGCTCAATCACGATTTTCCGGGCGTCACATTTTATTTTCTTCCCGCGGACATGGTCAGCCAGATTCTGAACTTCGGTCTTCCAGCCCCGATCGATATTCAGGTAGTGGGGAGAGATATGGTCGGGGATCGCGAATTTGCTGACAACTTGATGAACAAACTGAAATTCGTTCCGGGGACGACCGATCTGCGAATCCAACAGCCGTTCGATCAGCCCAAGCTGCATTTTGACGTGGACCGCACCAAAGCACAGGAAATTGGTTATACCCAGCGGGACGTAGCCAATAATCTGCTGATCTCCCTGAGTGGAAGTTTTCAAACCGCTCCCAATTTCTGGCTCGATCCAAAAACGGGAGTGACCTATAACATTGCCGCTCAGATGCCCCAATACCGCATCGACACTCTACAAGATCTAGAAAACATTCCGGTGACCGGAACAAATCCGAATGCGCCGCCGGCAATTTTTGCCAGCCTCGCCTCGGTCACCAGGGGAGCCGAGATGGGCGTTGTTTCCCATTACAACGTTCAGCCTGTCATCGATATTTACGGAGCAGTGCAGGGCCGCGACTTAGGCGGAGTGGCCCGTGAAATCGCTCCGATCATCGAGCGAAGCAAGAAAAATCTGCCGAGAGGCTCACAGCTTATTGTCCGGGGACAGATTGCCACTATGCAATCATCGTTCTCCGGACTCTTGTGGGGCCTCGCGTTTTCAATTGTTCTTGTTTATCTTCTGATCGTGGTGAATTTCCAATCCTGGCTGGATCCCTTCATCATATTAATGGCGCTTCCCGCCGCCTTAGCGGGCATCGTGTGGTTCCTGTTCATCACCAGGACGACGGTTAGCGTGCCGGCTCTTACTGGCGCAATCATGTGCATGGGTGTGGCTACGGCGAACAGCATTCTGGTAGTGAGCTTTTCGCGAGAGAGGCTCGATGAAGGTAGAACTCCTGCCGAAGCTGCTCTCGAGTCCGGAGCTACTCGCTTCCGGCCCGTAATTATGACGGCGTTAGCGATGATTATCGGAATGCTGCCAATGTCTTTGGGGCTGGGAGAAGGCGGCGAACAAAACGCTCCCTTAGGACGCGCGGTTATCGGCGGACTCTCGTTCGCCACGGTTGCCACTCTTTTCTTTGTACCCGTTGTTTTTAGCATTGTGCATGGATGGAGAGAGCGTAATGCATAGGCAACGGAATGAATCCATAGCGCGAGGCATATCGTCCAATAAGGAAACAAGAAAGGATGAAGTTTAATGACTGACGAGCCAGTGAAACAAAGCCCGCGAGCCGGAGCCACATCGGGTAACCAAATTCCTGCTGAACAGGAACTTCACAGCGGGCAGGCGACCCCACCGCGTTCGGGCCATAGTGTATTGATCGCCATACTCGTGGTTATCATCGTGGCCGGCATTGTTGTGATGGGGGTTGTTCCACGCCTGAAGGCTAAAGCCGCGCTGCGAACCGAAACAACCAACTTGGCTATTCCGACTGTCATGGTGATCCACCCCAAGCAAGGCGATCCGGAACAGGAAATAATTCTTCCTGGCAACATCCAAGCTTTCGAAGATGCACCCATTTATGCGCGAACGAACGGCTATCTGAAGAAGTGGTACGTGGATATTGGTGCGCACGTCACGGCGGGCCAGTTGTTGGCCGATATCGATACGCCTGAAGTTGAACAGCAACTTCAAGTCGCGAAGTCAGATTTGAATACAGCCCAGGCAAACCTGAACCTTTCCAAGATCACTGAAGATCGGTACGACGGTCTGAAGAATACCGACTCCGTGTCCAAACAAGATGTAGACAATGCGCACGGTGATTTCGAGGCGAAAAAAGCCACGGTAGCCGCCGCAGAATCCAACGTGAAACGGCTCGAAGAAACGCTAGCCTTTAACAAAATCTACGCACCCTTTGACGGCATCATCACGGCGCGCAATACGGATATCGGGCAATTGATTGATTCCGGCAGTGGTGGATCCGCAAAGGAAATGTTTCACATTCAATCGACGCGTGTGCTGCGCGTGTACATCAATGTTCCACAACAATACTCGCAAGCTGCCAAGCCCGGCCTCACCGCCGATCTCACACTCGCGGAGTTTCCTGGCCGGCGGTTTAAAGGCCAGCTGGTGCGCACGGCTAAAGCCATCGACCAGGCGTCACGTACGTTGCTGGTTGAAGTGGACGTAAATAACACGACAGGTGAACTTCTTCCGGGCGCCTATACGGGAGTCCATCTGAAGCTTCCCGAAGGGATTCCTACGTTTATCCTTCCAGTGAACACGCTGATTTTCCGTTCGCAGGGGTTGCAAGTTGCTACTGTCGGGGATGGCAAAGCTTCGCTCGTGCGGATTGTTTTGGGCCGCGATTTCGGCAGCGAAGTGGAAGTTGTTTCCGGACTTACGGGACAGGAAAACGTGATGGTCAATCCGCCGGATTCGTTGGTGGAGGGCGAGCAAGTTCAAATTGCCGAACAGAGCCCGCAACCGAGCGTACCGGGCGCGCCGCCGGCGAATCTACAGCCGAAATCCGGCCAGCAACCGGGTGGACCTAAAAATTAAGGAGCTTATAGCCCAGGAGATTCGGCGCAAGAACAATTTCGAATTTCGTAATAATTCCAATAAGTGAGGAGTGGCATGAGACGTTCTTTTCTGGGAATCTTGGCAATATTATTCGTCGCATTACTGTGTGGCGTGGCCTATCGAACGGTGTCGGCGGCGCGAGAACTTCGGGCCTTGACGCAAACTTCCGGTCAAAATGGACCGTTCACCGACTACCGCATGGAAAAGCCGGGAAATGTTCACCACATTTCCGCGTCCGACCTGCCTCAACCTTACGCGACGCCCGCTGTCGATAACAGCGCGCACGTGGTTTCGCGCCCCTCATCCGCGTGGCCGACCGCTCCGGACGGATTTAAAGTCCAGCTCTATGCGCAAAATCTGAAAAATCCCAGATTGATTCGAAGTGCGCCAAATGGCGACTTGTTTGTGGCTGAAAGCGGACCAGGGCGAATACTCGTATTTCGCGGCATCACTTCCGACGGGAAACCACAGACGACCGAAACTTTTGCGACCGGGCTTACAAGGCCGTTTGGCATCGCTTTTTATCCTCCGGGGCCTGACCCGAAATATGTTTACGTCGGCAACACGAATTCCGTTGTGCGCTTCTCATACCAGAATGGAGATCTGAAAGCGCGCAGTGGTCCGGAAACCGTGATCGCGAATGTTCCCAGCGGGAACGAACATATAGGTGGCGGCGGGCATTGGACGCGGGACCTGGCATTTTCGGCAGATGGAAAGAAAATGTATGTGGCAGTCGGCTCACGCAACAATATTGCTGACACCGATGAAGACAAATCCGAATACCACCGCGCGAACATTCTGGAAGCTAATCCTGATGGCTCGGATTTGCGGGTGTACGCCTCGGGAATTCGCAATCCCGTGGGCATAGCATTCGACCCTGCGACTGGCGTGTTATGGACTTCCGTAAATGAACGCGACAATATCGGCGACAATCTTCCCCCGGATTACATCACGCATGTTCAAGAAGGCGGCTTTTACGGCTGGCCCTGGTATTACACGGGCGGCAACGAGGATCCGCAGCTGAAAGGCAAGCATCCTGAGCTCAAAGATAAGGTGATTGTTCCGGACGTCCTGCTGGAGCCGCACAACGCTTCGCTGGAGCTAACCTTCTACGAGGCGCAGCAATTTCCGGAGAAATACCGTGGAGGTATTTTTGCAGCTGAGCATGGCTCCTGGAATCGTTCCGTGCGCACGGGTTATGAGGTGATTTTCGTGCCGGTGAAAGATGGCAAAGCGACTGGAGAGTACGAAGACTTCGTAACGGGTTTCGTCACATCGGACGGAAAAGTTTGGGGAAGGCCGGTGGGAGTTGCGGTGGCGAAAGATGGATCGCTAATGGTCACGGACGATGGCTCGGATTCAATCTGGCGCATCAGTTATGCAGGCAAGTAAGGAAAATCCAGTGCGCGCAACCAGGACAAAGGGTAGGGTCTTGCCGGGCCGCTGCGCTATTGCGTTTTCATTCGTTACACTGTACCTCGGCGGATGCATGGTGGGTCCAAATTATGTTCGTCCCACGGCGGATGTCCCTACGGATTACAAAGAGAACAAGGATTGGAAAGTCGCTCAGCCTAGCGCAGACGCGGTAAAAGGGAAATGGTGGGAGGTTTACCAAGATCCGCAATTGAACGCTTTGGAAGAGAAAGTGGATGTCTCGAACCAAAGCCTAAAAGCGGCTGAAGAACAATTTGTGCAAGCGCGCGCTGCTGTGCGTATATCGCGGTCCTATTACTACCCCACGGTGAGTGCCGACCCGGCCATCGCGCGTGAACGTTTCTCCCGAAACCGTCCTCTGGGAGTTGTCGGAGCTCAGACCTACAATGATTTCCAGGTTCCCGGAATCGACGCGACCTATGAGCTGGACGTTTGGGGACGCGTTCGCAGGACTGTGGAACAAAGCCGTTCCAACGCGCAAGCAAGTGCGGCTGATCTTGCGAGTTTCGGCCTGAGCCTACATGCCGAACTTGCTATGGATTATTTCCAGCTCCGGGGTCTCGATGCGCAGAAACAACTTCTGGACTCCACGGTGGTTTCTTATGAGAAGGCTCTTGAGCTTACGCAGACTCGGTTTAAAGGCGGACTAGCCTCGGCTGTTGACGTGGCGCAAGCACAGACCCAGTTGGAAACCGCGCGCGCACAATCGATCGACGTAGAAGTTCAGCGCGCTGCCTACGAGCACGCCATTGCGGTTCTTACCGGCCAGCCTCCTTCAACTTTTGCTATTGCACCCATACCTCTAGAGACTCCGCCGCCGCCGATACCAACGGGCTTGCCATCTGACTTGCTCGAACGCAGACCCGATATTTCCTCTGCGGAACGAAGAATGCAGGCGGCCAATGCGCAAATCGGTATCACTCGGGCTGCGTATTACCCGACGATTACGTTGACGGGCCAAGGCGGGTTCGAAAGTATTTCGGCCGGCACGCTGTTCCAGGGTCCCAGCGGCTTGTGGGCGGCGGGCGGAGCGGCTCTGGAAACTCTTTTTGATGGTGGCCGGCGGCGCGGAATGTCGGAACAAGCGAAGTCTGCGTATGAGCAATCCATTGATAATTACCGGCAGTCTGTGCTCACAGCATTTCAGGAAGTGGAAGACAACCTCGCCTCGTTGCGGATTTTGGAGAGTGAAGCGCAAACCGAGGATGTCGCCGTGGGTGCCGCGAAGCATTCCGTCGAGCTATCGATTACTCGTTACAAAGGTGGGGTCACAAACTATCTGGAAGTGACCACGGCGCAGAGCGCGGCGCTGACCGATGAAGTGAGCGCGGTTACCATTCTGACGCGCCGGATGACGGCCAGCGTTCTTCTGATTAAAGCAATCGGCGGCGGTTGGAACGTTTCCCAAATTCCTCGCGTTTAGCACTCCTCACACTTTTGATGTCCCAAAAAGATTCCCTTGATCGATACCGCATTCGCATAGTTATCAAGTTAGATTCGTTCTGCTGGCCTCGTTGAACCGGCTATGGTAAAGATGAGCGAACATTTGCGACCGCTGAAATATTCGGTCTGATGGGAGGACGGGCTTGAAGCGCCGCAAGGCCGCGAAATCGGGAGTTACTCTGCGCGACGTGGCGCAAGAAAGCGGCGTTTCTGCGGCTACGGTTTCCATCGTTCTAAATAATGCTCCGCTGGCTAGATATTGTGAAAGCTGGGAATAATACGTCAGTTTAATAAAAATTTAATAAATCAAAAGAGTCTGCTGAATCACGCCGTCTTCGCGGATTTGCTGTCCATACTCGAACACAAAGTTTCGGAGTGGCCATGTTTTCTAAACGATTGCCGAAAACTCGCCTCGTTTTTCTCTTCATCTGCTCCGCCTCTTTTTGCGTCGCCGCGGCAATCATGCCAACTAGGGCATCTGACGAAACGCCCGCGGCATCCGGCAGAATATTTTTGCATGACGGATGGAAATTGCAGTCTTCCTGTCTTTTTCTTGCGCAAGGCGAACAGATTTCAACTGCGGGATACAAAACGAATGGCTGGCATTCTGCCACTGTCCCGACAACGGTGGTGGCCGCCCTGGTCGCCGATAAGACCTATCCCGATCCTTATTATGGCAAGAACTTGCGGGACATCCCCGGAACGACTTATCCGATCGGCAAGAACTTTTCGTTACTCAGTATGCAGAAGGATAGCCCGTTTCATTGCTCCTGGTGGTATCGCACGGAATTCACGCTGCCTGCGGATTACAAAGGGCGGCACGTTTGGCTGCATTTCGGAGGGATTAACAATCACGCGAACATTTGGCTCAACGGGCATTTGGTAGCGGGCGGAAAAGACATCGCCGGAGCCTACCGCACTTACGAATTTGACATCACGCCGTTTCTCTCTAGAGGAGGGCCCAACGCTCTCGCCGCCGAAACGATTGCCCAAAGTGAAAAAGATCTAGGAATAAATTGGGTGGACTGGAATCCGGCGCCTCCAGACAAGGATATGGGCCTATGGCGTAGCGTTTATGTGGAAGGCAGCGGCACGGTGGCGATTCGCAATCCGATGGTCGCAACGCATTTTACGGATGCATCACTCAACGAAGCTGACCTTACGGTGGAAGCCGAACTCAAGAACGCGAGCGATGCAGCCGTCAGCGGCCGTCTCGACGGGCAAATCGAAAATGTGAAGTTTGGACAGACAATCACTCTGAAGGCAGGGGAAACGCGGACCGTTCTATTTGTTCCAGGCGAATTTTCGCAACTGCGCGTCAACAATCCCAAAGTGTGGTGGCCTTATCAAATGGGCGCGCAGAATCTTCATGAGCTTACGCTTCGTTTTACTGTGGGAAATGATTTATCGGACCAACAAAGCGTGAGATTTGGCATTCGTGAGATCGCTTCGGAACTGAATGCACAAGGCGCGCGGCAATTCTATGTGAACGGAAAGAAGATACTGATCCGTGGCGGCGGATGGTCGCCGGACATGTTGTTGCGCCCGGATCATGCGCGGTTGGAAACAGATTTTAGCTACGTTCGCGACATGAACCTGAACGCGATCCGTCTGGAAGGAAAAATGGAGACGGACGATTTCTACGATCTCGCGGATGAGCGCGGCTTGCTGATTATGGCCGGTTGGTGCTGCTGCGATCATTGGGAACAGTGGAAACATTGGCAGCCGGGGGATCTGGAGATTGCAACCGCATCGTTGCGGTCGCAGATTCTGCGCATGCGAAGCCATCCGAGCCTTCTGGTGTGGCTGAACGGCAGCGATGGTCCGCCGCCAGCGGACGTGGAAACCGCCTATATCAATGTGCTGAAGGAAACGGATTGGCCCAATCCATATCTTTCTTCCGCCTCGCAGAAACCGACGTCGGTTACCGGAAAATCGGGCGTGAAAATGACCGGTCCCTACGATTACGTTCCGCCGGACTATTGGCTAACTGACACCAGCAAATACGGCGGCGCGTTTGGTTTCAACACTGAAACCGGGCCGGGACCGGCGATACCATTGGTCAGTTGCCTTCGTAAATTTATCCCGCCGGAGCACTTGTGGCCTCAGGATTCTTTCTGGGACTATCACGCGGGTTCGGAAGGCTTCAAGAATTTGAATCACTTTGAAGGTGCGATGAAATCGATCTATGGCGCACCGTCCGGGCTCGACGATTATGAAATCAAGGCGCAGGCTATGGCTTACGACGGCGAGCGAGCCATGTTCGAGGCCTATTCCCGCAACAAATACACTTCAACGGGAATCATTCAGTGGATGCTGAATAATGCGTGGCCTTCAACCATCTGGCATCTTTACGGTTACTACCAACAACCCGCCGGCGGATATTTCGGTACGAAGAAAGCTTGTGAGCCTTTGCACGTTTTATATTCGTATGACGACAACAGCGTCGCGGTGGTGAATAGCCGCTATGAGAAGGTCTCGGGCCTGACTGTGATCGCGCACGTGTATGACAATTCGTTGCACGAAACATTTTCGCGCGAGCTTAAGGCGGATGTAGATGCGGACGGCGTCGCGAAAGTTCTAACCCTTCCTGCGGAAGCTTTTAGTCCCGCTTTTCCGGTGTATTTCGTCAAGCTTGAGCTGCAATCTAATGACGGAAAAATCGTAAGTACAAACTTTTATTGGCTCTCGCCGAAGAAGAACGTTTACGAATGGGACAAGACCGATTACAAATACACGCCGGTATCGTCCTACGAGGATTTGACCGCGCTTCAGAACCTGCCCAAAGCCAAACTCGAAGCCAGCGGAACATCCATTTCAACTGCGGACGGACCAGAAGTTCGCCTGACGCTGAAGAATTCCAGCGAACATTTGGCCTTTCAGGTGACATTTGGAGTTCGGAGGAAAGGTCAAGACGCGGAAATTCTTCCGGTGTTCTGGGACGACAACTATATCGAGCTGATGCCGGGAGAATCCCGCGAAATCAGCGCAAAGTACCTTCGCACCGCAGATATTTCGGAGCCGCTTGAAATGACCGTAACAGGTTGGAACGTTGAAACCATTACCATCCCGTTACAAGCTAGCGCCACATCTTCTGCTCAAGGTTCAGGTAGCGGGCGCTGATGCCTAACGAACACTCGAGGCCTGCTCCTTCCACACCACACCGCTTTCCGAATTCTATGCTCAGCGAAATCTACGAGCAGCCGCACGCGATTCGCGAATGCATTCGCCGTAACGTACAGGGGGATTCCATTTTCACTGATGCGCTGCAGCCCATCGACAGCGCAATTTGCGCTTTCAAGAAAATCATCATCGCCGCCAGCGGTTCGAGCCGACATGCAGGCCTGGCCGGCGAGATCATGATGGAAGATCTGGCGGGAATCGCGGTGGACGTGGAATATTCCAGCGAGTATTGCTACCGCTCGACGCATGCTGACACCGAACCGATCGTCGTGGTTATCACGCAGTCGGGCGAAACGGCTGATACCCTCGCAGCGCAGCGGCAAGCTCTTAGTCGCGGAGCGAAGACGGTAGCGATCTCGAATGTGGCCGATTCCACCATCGCGCGCGAAGCCAGCGCGACGCTGTATACGTTCGCGGGCTTGGAAAAAGCGGTGCCGGCAACCAAGAGCTTTACCTCCCAGTTGACTATTCTTTATCTACTGGCGTTGTTTCTTGCGCGCAAACGAGGACGTATCACTTCGGGCGTGGTTCGCGCTCATCTGGAGACTTTGGGATCCCTTCCCGGCGAAATCGAAAAGGCGCTGCCATCGTGGGATGCCCAAGCCGCCGGTTGCGCGAGCAATTATCAACATGCCAAGGCATTCTTGTTCCTTGGCCGCAGCGTTCATTATGCAATTGCCCGCGAAGGTGCGCTGAAGCTGAAAGAAATTTCCTACGTGCAAGCGGAAGGTCTTCCCACCGGCGAACTTCGCCATGGTCCCAATGCTCTGGTGGACGAAATGCTTCCGGTGATAGTTCTTGCCACGCGCGACTCCGCTGATTCGGATTCCGTGCTGCGTTACGAAAAGACGCTTGCGGTACTTGAATACATCAAGAGCCGCGGCGGAAAAGTGGTTGCAATTGCATCAGAAGGAGACCGCGTCATTGCGAGTCTTGCGGATTGTGCCATTTATATTCCGTCCGCGCCGGAATTGCTTCTGCCGATACTTGAAGTTGTGCCGCTGCAGCTTTTCGCTTACCACTTCGCTACGCTGAATGGCTGCAATGTGGATCATCCCAGGAACCTAGTAAAATCGGTCACTACTGAATGACCACGGAAATAAGTTCGGCCACCTCCAGCGCACCCAAACTTAAACGCACGCTTCTCCTTTGGGACCTCATCATCATCGGCATTGTCATCATCCAGCCGATCGCGCCGATGGGCATTTACGGTGTGATCAGTAACGCAGCGCGTGGACATGTGGTCACCACCATCCTCATCGCCATGGTGGCGATGCTTTTTACAGCCGTTAGCTACGGCAAAATGGCGCGAGCATATCCGAGCGCCGGTTCGGCTTACACCTACGTCGGCCAGGAGATTCATCCAGCGCTTGGTTATGTGACCGGCTGGGCCATGTTGATGGACTACATTCTGAACCCGCTGATCTGCACGGTGATTTGCAGCAAGCTAACTCAGAATATTTTGCCCGGTGCACCTTACGGGGTGCTCGCCGTCGGATATGCGGTGGGGTTCACGGTTCTAAACCTGCGCGCTGTGAAAACATCCGCGCGGATTAACGATGTGTTGGCTGCAGGGATGTCCATCGTTGTGGTGATATTTTTTGCGTTCGTAATACGGTTTGTTTGGGGCCTGCACGAATATGGAACCGGTTTTTTCTGGCAGCCTTTCTACAATCCGCAGACGTTCAGTTTCAGCGGCGTTTTTCGCGGGACTTCGATCGCCGTCCTCACTTACATCGGATTTGACGCAATTTCGACGCTTTCAGAAGAGGTCGAGAACCCGCGGCGAAATATCATGCTGGCCACCGTTCTGGTCTGCGTGATCACAGGAATATTGGCATCGCTCGAGGTGTATGCAGCACAGCTGGTATGGGGCTCGAATCCGTTTCCGCCTGACAAAGTGGAATCTGCATTTCCTCTCGTTGCCCTGCGAGCAGGGGGCTTCTTCTTATTCCACCTGCTTAATTTCACAGTGCTGATCGCGAATATCGGTTCGGGAATGGGCTCGCAGCTGGGAGCCGCGCGTTTGCTCTATGGAATGGGACGCAGCAATGGCATACCGAAAAAGTTTTTTGGCGCGATTGATCCCAAGAACCACATTCCGCGAAACAACGTTCTCTTTGTCGGAGCCCTCGCCCTGACTGGCGCTTTTCTGATCAGCTACGAGCGCGGTGCGGAATTGCTTAATTTCGGCGCGTTGATAGCTTTCATGGGAGTAAACGGTGCAGCGTTCGCCCGCTATTACCTGCGTGCAGAGGAAAAACGCTGGACTAATCTCGTTTCTCCGGTGCTTGGATTTCTGATTTGTTTTTTTATTTGGCTGAACCTTAGTCCTGCCGCAAAAATCGCAGGGTGCGTATGGATGGTAATTGGAATTGCTTACGGCGCGGTCAAGACCAAAGGTTTCCAGTCGGACCTGGTGAAATTCGATGTCCCTGCCGAGGACGAATAATAACCGCGGGTCGCTAATCGGGCTCTTGTGTAACGATGTGGACGTCCACGGCGGGCGCATCGCGCAGAAAACGATTGATCGCATTCATGTAAAGCAATTTTCGCCAACCTTCTACTGCCGACCTGCCAAAAATAACTTGTGTCACGTGCTTGTCCCGCGCAAATTGTGCGGTCACGTCAGCAATGTTTTCGCCCTTTAAGCGAACTGGTTTAGCTCCCAGACTTTCCGCGAACTGTAAATTTGCAACGAGAGCTTTTTCTTCTTGCTCGCCGGTTGGACGATCATCGACGTGCACGGCATAAAGCTCGGCGTCCATGCGGCGCGCCATCCTGGCCGCTCTGGCCACCAAATACTGGGCCTTTGGACTTCCGCTGATGCAAACGGCGATTCGCTCGCGCACGGCCCAGCTTTCGCGGATGTGCTTTTCCACCATGTAGGATTCCAAGCTGCGATCCACTTGTTCGGCCACCTGCCTAAGAGCGAGTTCGCGCAAGGCAATCAGGTTGCCGCGGCGGAAAAAATTCTTCAGCGCTTGCTCTACTTTCTCGCCGCCGTAAACGTCGCCCCGCCTCATGCGGTTCTGCAGAGCTTCAGGCGTCAAATCGATCATTACTGTTTCGTCGGCCATTTGCAGGACCCAGTCCGGGACGGTTTCGCGGACGTGCACTCCGGTAATCGCCCGCACGGTTGGCGCGATGCTTTCAATATGCTGGATATTTAGAGTGGAGAGAACGTCGATCTTCGCTTCGATGATTTCGAGCACGTCCTCATAGCGCTTGCGATGTTTGCTGCCAGGAATATTTGTGTGCGCGAGTTCATCGACCAAAACTACCGCCGGATTTCGCGCGATGATCGCGTCGGTATCCATCTCTTCAAAAAGCGTGCCTTTGTAATCGATCTTGCGCCGCGGAATGACTTCAAGTTGCGGAATCAGTTCTGCGATACCTTTTCGGCCGTGAGTTTCTACCACGCCGATCGCAAGGTCTTCGCCCCGGCTTTTTCTCCGGATGGCTTCGCTAAGCATACTGTAGGTTTTTCCCACACCCGGCGCGTAGCCGAGAAACAACTTGAGTATGCCTTTGGTTTTCTCCGGCGGTCGCGAAACCGCCAACCATTCTTCAGGGGTTTTTGGCATTGCGCTTAATCTCTTTTAGAGCTTAGAGCGAGTGGTAAAGCTACGATAGAATGGCCTGCGTGCGCGAGCCCTTTCTCTACCGTTTTCTGCGATTTGCGGTCGCTTTTGGCCTAGTCCTGGGAATTTCCTTATTTTATCGTCGCGTACTTCCGGTCAATCCCACCACGGTCGCTCTGACATTTCTTCTCGCCATTTTAGCCGTTTCCACCGTGTGGGGCATTGCCGTTTCGGTTTTTATGTCCATCGCGGCAATGCTCGCGTTCAATTATTATTTTCTTCCTCCGGTCGGAAAATTCACGGTGGCGGATCCCCAAAACTGGGTCGCGCTCTTCGCTTTCTTGGTAGTTTCTGTGATTGCCAGCACTCTATCCACTCGCGCGCGACAGAAAGCTGAAGACGCCTCCGCGCGCCGCCGAGAAATCGAGAAATTGTACGCCTTCAGCCAGGTTTTGCTCGAATCGGGCAACGTAATCCAATTGCTCAACCTAATTCCCGCGCAGATCGTAAATACTTTTGAAGTGGGCGCAGCAGCGTTGTTTCTTTCGGAAAAACAGAAAGTATATCGCTCCGGACCGGTGATTCCGCGGCTCGATATAGACAGTCTCAAAGCCATCGTAGCGCGCGAAGAACCGGTCATCGACATTCCAAATAGCCTTTGTTTCGTTCCCGTCCGTTTGGGCGTGCGTCCGATAGGGAGCCTGGGAATTTCTGGATCGACTCTCTCGCGTCAAACGCTGGAAGCTATCGGAACATTAATCGCCGTCGCCGTGGAACGAGCTCGCGCCATTGAGCAGCTCGGGCAAACGGAAGCGGCACGCGAGGGCGAACGTTTGCGCACCGCGTTGACGGAGTCGGTGACACACAATCTGCGCACTCCGCTGACTTCGATCAAAGCCTCGGTAACAAACCTTCTAACGAACAACGGTCTTACGGACGCGCAACGGCAGGATCTGCTTACTGTTATTAATGAAGAAAGTGACCGGCTCAATCGGTTGGTTGGCGAAGCTGGCGAGATGGCGCGCCTCGACGCAGGGGAAGTGCAGCTCAAACTTGAATCCACGTCCATCGACGAGGTAATTAATGCAGCGTTGCGCCAATGCAAGTCTCTGCTCGGCAATCGCGCTGTGCGAGTGGTCGTGGCGCCTAGTCTTCCGCGCGTTCGAGTCGACATCGCATTGGTGAAAGAAGCTCTTTCGCATTTGATCGAAAACGCGAATCAATATTCTCCAGTGGACCAGCCTATTACCATTACCGCCGAGCTAGGCGACAATTTTATAGTTACGAGCGTGGCTGATCGCGGCGCGGGAATTGATGACCTGGAACAAAGCCTGATTTTTGAAAAATTCTATCGCGGCAAAGACCAACGGTTTCTGGTGCAGGGTACCGGGATGGGTCTGCCGATTGCTAAGGCAATTGTCGCGGCTCACGGCGGCTCGATGAGCCTTACCAGCCAACGCGAACAAGGCTCTGTTTTTTCCTTCACATTGCCGGTAGACCACAGCCGCGTGGCAAATTCATGAGCGCATCCACGATCCTGGTTGTTGACGACGAGCCTCAAATCCGCCGTGTGATGCTCACCACTCTCACGTCGCATGCCTATTCGGTGATCGAAGCGGCGAGCGGTGAAGAAGCTTTGGAAAAAATTCGCACGGAACGTCCGGACCTGATTCTGCTCGATGTAAACATGCCCGGAATCTCGGGACTTGAGACTTGCGCTCAAATCCGCGCGTCCAGCGACGTACCTATCATCATGCTCACTATCCGGAATAGTGAACGCGATAAAGTTGAGGCGCTGGATGCCGGCGCAGACGATTACGTCGTAAAACCATTTGGCGTCCAGGAGCTGATGGCGCGCATACGTGCTGCACTCAGGAGGAGCAGTCCGGGCGATGCGACTCCCACGTTCGCCTCCCAAGATTTGAAAATTGACTTCGAAAAGCGCGTGGTGAGCGTAAAAAATCGGCTGGTGCGTCTCACGCCGAAAGAATTCGAGCTTCTGCGCCACTTGGTTGCGAATCGCGGAAAGGCCCTGGGGCATCGGCGGCTTTTGCAGGCTGTGTGGGGGCCCGATTACGGAGAAGAAACGGAGTATTTGCGCGTGTTCATTAACCAACTGCGAAAAAAAATCGAGCCGGATCCGCATAAGCCTAGTTACATTCACACGGAACCGTGGGTAGGCTACAGATTCGATCCGCCTGAGGACAAGGTAGCCGCCACGGAAACCGAAGAATAGCTTTTAGCGCATCGCGTGGATTTCATCCAAGTCGAGGTTCAGTTCCAGAACATTCACGCGCGGCTCGCCAAGAATTCCGAACTGGCGTTGTTGAGTGTGACGCTGCACTACCGCTCGCAGGTCGGCCTCAGTCATGTTGCGTTCTCTAGCGACGCGCGCAATCTGGAATTCAGCCGAAGCCGGCGAGATGTCTGAATCCAGTCCTGAAGCTGATGTGGTTACCAAATCAATCGGAATCGGCGCGTTTGGATTCTCAGCGTGTAGTGTTTGCACGCTGGCTGAGACGCGATCGAGCAGGGCTTTGTTCGTAGGCGCAAGATTCGATCCTTGCGATTGTGTGGGGTCGTAACCGGCCGGCCCCGCTGCTGATGGACGCGAATGAAAATACCAGGGAGCTGTGAACGGCTGTCCGATCAACCTTGATCCGACCAGCTGGCCGCGGAACTCAATCAAATCTCCATTTGCGCGGTGCCGATACAGCACCTGCGCCAGTCCCGTTACCACCAGGGGGTAAATAATTCCAAGAAGTACCGTAGTAGCCAGTGTCATCCAAATTGAAATTAGTAGGTTTCTTTTCACGTTAACCTCAGGCCAAACCAATATGCGTAATAAGCAAATCGATCAGCTTAATGCCCAGAAAAGGCGCAATCACGCCGCCCAGTCCATAGATCAGAAGGTTTCTGCGCAGCAGTGCTTCGGCGCCTACCGGAATGTATTTAACGCCTCGCAACGCCAACGGCACGAGCGCGATGATAATCAGAGCGTTAAAAATCACGGCAGATAGCACCGCGGATTGCGGCGTTTTCAATCCCATTACGTTTAACAACATCAGTTGAGGAAATGCGGCTGCGAACATTGCCGGGATAATCGCAAAATATTTTGCCACGTCATTTGCAACGGAAAATGTGGTTAGCGCGCCTCGCGTGATGAGAAGTTGTTTTCCAATTTCGACGATCTCGATCAATTTCGTGGGATTGGAATCCAGATCAACCATGTTTCCAGCCTCTTTTGCGGCTTGGGTTCCCGCATTCATAGCTACGCCGACGTCGGCTTGGGCCAGCGCTGGAGCGTCATTCGTTCCATCGCCGGTCATGGCTACCAGCTTGCCCTTCGCCTGCTCGCTGCGAATTAGCGCGAGCTTGTCTTCGGGCTTCGCTTGCGCCAGAAAATCATCCACTCCCGCCTCGCGCGCAATAGCTGCAGCCGTCAAAGGATTATCGCCGGTGATCATGACTGTTCGAATGCCCATGGCGCGTAGCTGGTCGAATCGTTCGCGCATCCCGCCTTTCACAATGTCCTTTAGGTAAATCGTTCCGAGCACACGGCGATCTTCCGCCACGAGCAGCGGTGTGCCTCCTGCATTCGAAATGGCCTTTATCGTTTCTTCCACTTCCTGGGGAGCGTGCGCGCTGCCTTGACAGCAATGTTGCAAAATAGCATCCGGAGCGCCCTTACGGATTTCGCGACCGTCGAGATCTACCCCTGACATTCTGGTTTGGGCGGAAAATGGAATAAAGGTTGCGGCGTAAGAGGAGAGCTCCCGGCCGCGTAGCCCGTATTTTTCTTTGGCCAGAACAACGATCGAGCGGCCTTCCGGGGTTTCGTCGGCCAGCGAGGCCAGTTGCGCGGCGTCTGCAAGGTCTACTTCTTTCACACCGGGAGCCGGAACCAATTCTGTTGCGCGGCGATTTCCCAGCGTGATTGTGCCGGTCTTGTCCAACAACAACGTGTCCACGTCACCGGCTGCTTCCACCGCGCGACCGGACATCGCCAACACGTTCCGCTGAACCACCCGATCCATTCCGGCTATACCAATGGCCGACAGTAGTCCGCCAATCGTGGTAGGAATTAAGCACACGAGCAGTGAGATTAGAACGAACACCGACTGAGGCGCGCCGCTATAAATTGCCATGGGCTGCAGCGTGACCACCGCCAACAGAAAAATAATCGTCAGGCCGGCCAGTAGAATATTGAGGGCAATCTCATTGGGAGTTTTCTGGCGTTCGGCGCCTTCCACAAGTTTGATCATGCGGTCCAGGAACGTTTCTCCCGGATTGGCGGTGATTTTTACGGTAATTTGATCGGAAAGCACACGTGTTCCGCCGGTAACGGCAGAGCGGTCGCCTCCGGACTCGCGTATAACCGGCGCGGATTCCCCGGTGATGGCGGACTCATCCACCGAGGCAACGCCCACAACCACTTCTCCATCTCCTGGTACGAATTCGCCGGTCGAAATCACTACTAAATCCCCAAGCCTAAGTTTCGATCCGGGGACTTCTTCCAACAAGCCGTCCGGCTTCATGCGCTTCGCCATCGTTTCAAGGCGGGCTTTTCGCAACGTTTCGGCTTGCGCTTTTCCGCGCCCTTCGGCCATAGCTTCTGCGAAGTTTGCGAAAAGCACAGTGAACCAGAGCCACAGCGTGATCTGAAGCTCGAATCCAAAATTGCCGTTGTGCCGCAGCAGATCGTTTATGAGCTCTATGCTGGTGACGAGAGAACCCACCTCAACAACGAACATCACCGGGTTCTTCATCAGCGTGCGAGGATTGAGCTTGACGAAGGAATCCTTCACCGCCACGCCAATAATTCCCGAAGTCCACAGCGATTTGTTTCCAGGAGTAGATGTGATTGTCATCGCGGCCCTAAAAAACATTTCCTGCGTTCATCAACAAATGTTCAAGAATTGGTCCCAGGCTCAAAGCGGGGAAAAATGTGAGCGCACTGACAATCAGCACCACGCTGACCAGGAGCGCGGAGAACAGGGGTGTGGTTACTGGGAACGTTCCGGCGGATTCCGGGACAATCTTCTTGCGCGCCAGATTCCCTGCGATCGCAAGCACTGGAATCACCATGAAAAATCTTCCCAACAGCATGTCGAACGACATGGTGACGTTGTACCAAGGCGAGTTCCAGTTGCCTCCGTTGAACGCCGATCCGTTATTCGCAGCGCCGGAAGTGTAGGCATACAAAATCTGCGACAATCCATGCGGACCTGGATTCGAAATGGCCGCTTTGCCGTAGGTCGTCACGACACCGATTGCCGTAAACACGAGAATGATTAAAGAAAAAATGAGCACGGAAAGCATGGCCATCTTTACGTCGTACGCTTCGATTTTTTTGCCTAGGTATTCGGGGGTACGTCCAACCATCAGCCCCGCGATAAACACAGCGAGAATCACCATCACCAATACGCCATAAAGCCCCGCACCTACGCCGCCGAAAACGACCTCGCCCAGCATCATGTTGATCATCGGTATCATTCCGCCGAGCGGAGTAAACGAATCGTGCTGGCCATTAATCGCGCCGCAACTTGCATCGGTAGTGACCGTTGCAAAGAGCGCCGAATTCGCAATCCCAAAGCGAATTTCTTTCCCTTCCATGTTGCCGCCCGGCTGTGTGGCGCTCACTTTCTGGTCCGCGCCATGCAGCAGCGGATTGCCTCGCGATTCAGCCGCGTATGCGCAGATAACTCCCGCCAAAAAAAGCGCCGCCATAGCGCTCCAGACCGCCCATCCATGCTTCTGCGAGCCTGTCATGCGGCCCAACGTGTAGGTAAGGCCCGCGGGTATGGCAAAAATCAAAATGATCTGAATGAAGTTAGTGAGTGGATTAGGATTTTCGTAGGGATGCGCGCTGTTGGCGTTGAAAAAACCGCCGCCATTGGTACCGAACATTTTGATGGCTTCTTGCGACGCCACGGGCCCCTGCGGGATCAATTGGGTAGTAATTCGCTGCTGTGTTGTTTTGCCGTCCGCGCCGGTCACTTGCACAGTCTGTGGATCCAAAAGTTGTGTGGTAACGTACGGCTTCAAATTCTGGATCATGCCCTGGGACACAAAAAACAGCGCAATCAAGACGCAGAAAGGCAGCAGAACCCACAAGTTCGCGCGCGTGAGATCCACCCAGAAATTTCCAATTGTTTCTTTCTCGCGCCGCGCGATTCCACGAATCACGGCGATGGCCAAAGCTATGCCGGTCGCAGCGGACATGAAGTTGTGATACGCAAGCCCGGCCATCTGCGTGAAATAACTCATGGTCGTCTCGCCCGAGTAGGCCTGCCAGTTCGTATTCGTGGTGAACGAGGCGGCGGTGTTAAACGCCAAGTCCGGCGCAAGGTTCGGCCAGTGCTGCGGATTCCAGGGCAGCTGAGCCTGAAAACGCTCGATCACGTAAAGGAGAGTCATTGAAACGCCGCTGAACAGAAGCATCGAGATTGCGTACTCCGTCCAGCGCATCTCGTGGCGTTCATCAACACCGACAAGCCGATACAGTGTTCGCTCAAGAGGACGCATTAGACCATCGAGAAATGTTTTTTCTCCGTTGAAGACACGGGCCATGTACGCGCCCATGGGCTTGGTCAACGCGAAAACCACAAGCAAGAACAGACCGATTTGAAACCATCCATTTGCAGTCATGGTTAGAACTTCTCCGGCCACAGCAGCGCGGCCACCAGATACACGAGCAGCAGCACGCAAACTCCCATCAAAATTACATTTCCCAACATCGTTCTCGCTCCCTACTTCAGGCGGTCACAACCCCACACGTACACAATCGCTGCGACGAAAAATCCAATGGAGCAGAGCACGAACACAAAGTCTTGCATTAGAACTTCACCATGATGGACATATCGATAAACGATTCATCTCTGCGAAGATCCGGGAACCAGACGCTACTGAGTCCACCGCCGCAAGCCTGTTCCGCTGCTGGCAGAGTTGTCTGTCCCGATGAGGCGCCAGTGATGCAAGCGAAATCTGTAGGCGAACCATTGTTACCACCTGGTGGCGTAATCCCGCCGCGGCCGGACCAGTACGGCACGTTTGCGTGGCGATAATCATATTCCCAGCGGAACGTGATGTATTGCTTCGGCATGTAATCGAAGGTGATCGACGAGTCCCAAGCCTTAAATGGATTTCCTGGATTCTCGGTGAAGTAAGGAGAATTCGTTGACGCCGTAACGGCAGTTTCGCCATTGATGGGAGGCAACAACACCAGATACCGGCCCGGATTATTGATTTGGCCGCCACCGAGAGTTAATCCGAATATGTCCCGATGAAACCAGAAGCGGTTGTAAACCATGTACCCTACGAAGCTCTGCTTGGGGCCGCCTTTGTGGTCGCCGTAGCAACTTACGCCGCTGCCATATTCACATCCCAAATCGCCGGTGAACGTAAACGCCATTTTGTCCAGAGGGCGGTCCGGTCTGTCGAAATACTTCACTTCAATACTGTTGTCAGTGTGGATTCGCTTGCGATGCGGGACAAACAGATCGTCCTCACCCAGACCGTAATTGTTGGAGATGACGTTGATGTAGCTGGTCGGAGTCCACTTGAGCTGGCCTCCAAGCCCAGGCGTGTGGTTAGCAGAGGCGTACGATTGCCATCCATTAATAAACCAGGGCTCGATCTTTAAATGTTTTGTCGGGAAAATTTGCACTCGCACGCCATTGAAGAACCACGGAGTGTTCGAAGAAACGTAAGAGGGTTGATAAGCCCAATTATCAAAATTGTAATAACTGAACAGGCCGATGTACGACATGAAGATTCCGGCGTCCACATTGATTCCGTACATTACGTTGAAGTGATAACCCCCATACGCTTCTGATATGTAACGGTAGGCGTCAGCGAGGTCCCACTGGCCGTGGCCGGGGCTCGGGTCATTGCGGGGGGTAGTCACCGAATACATACCGAACTGCGTCATCAATCTGCCGCGAACATTGTCCCAGTGAAAATCGCCGCCCACGCCGAGCTGTTCGAGCTGCACTTCTTGCGACCTAAAGAGTTCGCTGGAGCCGCCGATGGAATGGTCCGCTGGATGGTTGAAGTCGAATACGTAATCAGTGTCGACTCTGATTTCCGGCGTAAAGAACTTGGTGTCCCAGAATATATCTTTCGTGCGAGGATTTCCGTTGAGCCAGGTCCAGTCCGCATCCGAAAACGGTTGTGGTTTGCCCTGGGCCGTAGGTGGCGCTTGTGGCGTGGGCTCGGCTTGGGCTTGCGCAACGATCGGTGCGGGAGCCGCGATCGAAGAAGATGTTACAGCAGGGACAGATGGGGCAAGCGCCGAAGCTTTTACCGATAGCGGCGCTTGGTCGGAACGAGCCTTGAGTTCCGCTTCGAGTTGCTCGATGCGAGATTCCATAGCCTCTAGTTTTTTTGCCACGGCGGGCGGTATTTGCTCATCGCTCGACTGGCCATTCCCCAAAGCTGCTTTACCCGTGGAACTTCCAGAGCTCTGCTGGCTTTCTACGACATTTTGCGCAAAAGTTCGTGTGGGCGCGAGAAAAAGCAGGACGGCCACGACGACCAGATTGCAAACTGTCAAAACTGTTGAACGTAATATTTGTATTTTCATCTTCAAATCCAAACCTCTCTGGTCGAAGCCAGACTCTGCCTTAAGAATTGTGTTCAGCTCACAATGTCAATTTTGATGACCCGGGAAATGTGGGCCTAACTCTGAGTTCTTTTCTAAATTTAAAGGCTCCCTATCAGTGCCAGGTCAGCAGCAGATTGAAAAGTTCGATTCCCGCGAACAAAGCAACCAGACCTCCCATGCCGACGACAAGGTCCGTCAATGCTTGCTTTCTCGAAGCTCGATATCCGGAAACTTTTTCAATCCACGCATTCGCGGAATTCAATTCCGCGCGGTAAAAATAAAACTGCAGGGGACGCTTGCGAGCGCTCAGCTGCCTACGTTCGCGATGAAGATGGACTAAGACGTGGGCGTAGAATCCGCAAACAGTCCCGTAGGTAATTAGAAAGATGATTCCAGTCATATCGATCGGCTCCTCCTAACTGGGCAGTTGTAATCTCAACAGGCGCAGATAGGGACGAACGATGGTTGAGCTTATTCGAGCAGACATCAGGGAGGCATAAGCAAGACGTAAGGATTTCGTAATGAAAAATCGGGCCGTTACTTATTTGAAAGGGTTTAAGTTTCGAGTTTAAATTTTGTTGCGGCCAGCGCGTATAGCCTTCGCCATAGCAGGCGATTGATGGTGACTACCATTGCCGCCATCAAGATCGTGGCTCCAATCAACACTCGGGAATTCCCTGAGTCGGCGGCGCTGCTGATTACAGAACCGAGGCCGGTAACCGTATATGTCTGGCCCTTGAAGCGAAAATATTCGGCGATGATGCTCGCGTTCCAGGCGCCGCCGGAAGCGGTGACGAAACCGGTGATGAGATAGGGAAAAATTCCCGGCAAGTAAAGTTCGCGCCAGCGTTCCAGTTTGTCGAAGCGGAAAACATTGCACACTTCTTTCAAATCTGTGGGTATCGCCATTGCTCCAGCGATCACATTGAATAAGATGTACCACTGCGTTCCCAGCAGCAGCAGCACAATCGACCCAATACCGAGTCCACCTCCGACTCTAATGAGAACGAGGAGAATAATGGGGAACAGCGCCGTGGCGGGGACCGATGCGGCAATCTGTGCGACTGGTTGCACAATCGCTGAAAGTTTGGGCTTCAGACCGACCATGATGCCCACAGGAATCGTCCACATTCCAGCGAGCACTAAAGTGAGGGCCACGCGGAGAAATGTGGCACCCGCTCCGACAAAAATTCCGCGCACCTCTGTTTTTGTAAGTCCGGATAGCAAAATGCTCATTTTCATGAATGCATAAGCCACGCCCACTAAGATTGCGCCCGAGAGTAACCGCGATATCCAAATGCCCACAACGCTAGTATTTTGTTCTGCCACTGATGCCGCACGTCTCTTTGCAAAATATAAACTCAAATATTCTCGCGCCGGTATCAGCGATATGCGTGCCACAAAGGGCAAAACTCTTGATCGCCTCAGCAGGTCCAAAACAAAAGAATGAGGCGTGTCGACCGATTCAACTTGCTCGAATTTGAATTTCTCCGTCCACGCAATCACCGGACGCCAGATGAGCTGATCGATCAGCACGATGATTCCGATCATCACGCCGAGTCCCGAAGCGATCGCTCGCATGTCGCCTGCGTTGGCTGCCGTTTGCAGATAGGAACCCAGACCCGGAAGACGTAAATCGCGATTCCCCAAAACAAACATCTCGCAAGCCATCAGAAAAAACCAGCCGCCCGCCACCGACATCATGGAATTCCACACTAGCCCGATGGCCGCGTACGGCAGTTCCATCTGCGTAAATCTCTGCCACCAGCTCCAGCGATAGATCTCTGCTACCTCGCGCATTTCGCGTGGAATACTTTTCAGCGAAGAATAAAAGCTGAAAGTCATGTTCCAAACCTGCCCGGTGAAAATCAGCAGGATGGATCCAAGCTCCACGCCCAGCTGTCTGGTCGGGAATAGTGCAACCATCGCCAGCATCACGCCTGGAAGGAAACTCAGAACCGGAATGGATTGCAACGTATCGAGCAAAGGAATAAGGAACTTTTCGGCTTTCGCGTTGTATGCTGCGATATATCCATAGACCAGCGTGAATAACAAGCTGAATACATACGCGATTGCGATGCGTAGAACCGAAAACATCGCATATTTCGGCAACGCGCTTACCTGCAAATCAATTACTGTTTGCGAGCTCGCTGGAGCCATCCAATAGTGAGTCAGGGACAGCAAGGCATAAAATAAAGCGAGTCCCGCGCAGATAACCGGGAGGTCCTGCAAAATCGAAGGCACGGTCTTGGGAATCGTTCCCCAGGTTAACACTCGCGCTGATGTTTTGTTATGCGCCATCAGTGCAAGCGTGCGGGTTCCCGAGAATTTGCAGTTTCTCCGGGCTGAATCAATCGCAGGCGGTCACTTTCGGAGTCGTATGTGAAGATGTCTGCATATCGGCCCCAATTCAACGCTGTTTCGATTTGCTGCTCTACGTCATGCGCGGGCAAGCGTTCATCCAGCAAATCGCGAAAAAATTCCAGTGGCATGGTGTGATCTGACTTGCTTTCGAGCGCTAAGACGATCTGTTGCATTAACGGCACATGAGTCAAGGCTTCGCGGAACAAACGTCTTCGGCTAGAAATGTCCGCTTCAGCAAAAGCTCGGCCTTGTGGCGTAATCTTCACATCCCCTTCATGTGCGGCGGCAAATCCCAGCATGGTCGCTGCGTCCAGAATCGGGAGCAGGTCGTCCACTTCGAGCAAAAGCGTCTCAGCCACATGATAAAGATCCTCTTCCCCTCCGCGATCGATCAAAAGCTCCAGCAGACCTGCCACGCCCCCCGGTCGCGCGTGCGGAAGCAACGGAGTCGGTTGCTTAGCTGTGGCTGAAGGCGGCGCAAGCGTCAGCTCCGGCTTGGTCATTACTTTGTAAATGTAATCAACATAGGGAAAGAACGCGGCGGACTTTCGGTCCCGGGGCTGTGGCAACGCAATGCGGAAATCCGCGCGGATTCGCGCCGGATTGCGTCCCAATACAATCACGCGGTCTGCCAGCAGCACAGCCTCCTCAATATTGTGAGTCACGATAAAAATGCTGCGCGTTGGGATTTTTTTTGCCAGCCATAGATCCATCAAGTCGCCGCGCAGGTTTTCCGCAGTAAGCACGTCCAAGGCTGAAAAGGGCTCATCCATGAAAAGGACTTCTGGTTCCACGGCTAATGCGCGCGCGAAGCCAACGCGCTGCTTCATACCGCCCGACAACTCCTTGGGATACGCGGTCTCAAAATTTTTCAACCCTACTGCGTCTATGGCCTTCAGCGCCTTGCTGTGCCGTTCCTCATGTTCCATTCCTCGTGCGAGCAATGGCGATTCCACGTTTTCCAGCACGGTAAGCCACGGAAATAAGGCAAAACTTTGGAACACAATCGCTACGTTTGGGCTGCACGCTCCCACAGGAGCTCCATGCCACAGAACTTCGCCTGACGTCGGAGCTGCCAGGCCCGTGAGCATTCGCAAGAGCGTGGATTTCCCACTCCCTGACGGACCGAGCAGTGCAATAATCGTATTCGGCTCCACTGATAAATCCACGGGGGCGATCACTTGAATTTCGCTGCCATCCTTCTGCGCGAAACTTTTTGAAATTCCACGCGCTTCAATAATTGGTTTATCGTCAGATGTAATCCTTGCAGCGGTTTCTTTTTCCTGCCCAGCTTCGGAGCTTTGCACGGAGTGCGGTGCGGCAGTGGAACCTGCCTCCGCAAGCTCATCCATTAAGGAATTCCAAGCTTCTTCCGGCAAAGCATCCAGGAAATGATCGCGCTCCGCTTGGGTCATCGCTTCCACTATCGCGGCCATCTCGTGCAGGGAACGCGCGTGAAGCAGCACATACGCATGGAAATAGGGAAGATGATTCACGATTGACGCGGCGAGCGGAATCGGCAACCGGCGAAACAGAACTTGCTGCTCTTCAAACCTCATAGCCATGATCAAATCAGCGGCATCGCTGGCGCTCAGTCCCTGAAGAAGCTCAATCGCGGGCTCCCATTTTTGTTGGGAGACAAGTTCGTTAAGTTTTCCGACCAATGGCGGAGTCATAAGGCACCAAACAGCCTACTACGGATTTCCGAGGGCCAAACTGCGGATTATATTTTCGGAATGCTTCAGTTGATCGTTCTTATGTTGCTTTTTCGGCTGGAGTACCAGCACGGACTGTACCCGGAATGGGGAAAAATTGATTTTGCACACACTTCGGTTTGCGGCTGGTCGAAATAAACTTCCGCTCGGCCGCCCTTATTTGCGCTTGCATAGTAATAAGTTACCGACCCCAGAGCGTTGCTGGACCGTCGCGCGAACGACACCCAGTCAGCGACATACACAAACACGAGCAGCCCAATGATTACGGAAATTAGTCGATTTACGTTCATGTGTGCACGATCCAACGCATCATTCTATAGTCTATTGCAAAAAAAAGTCTGGAATCCACTATAGTCCGCGTTATATCCAACGCGACGTCCATTCCGTCTGAGGCAAGATTAATGGCACAACGAAATTCGGCCGCGCACCACAGTATTCCTACGCTCGAAAAGACGCTGGAGAGAAATTAGTGCAAGTAGTGAAGCTTCTCCTGAGTGGCAAGACCTTCTATCCGGAAAAAACCGCGGCGTCCTAGATCGATTCGGCCCCACTCCAGTTTGCCTAGGTCCGATCCAGCGCCCGACGGTCTATTTTAGTCTGTACGTCCCCAGAATTGGCTCGTTATTAGAATTTAACTACAGCAACTCTGTCCCTGCTCTACAGGCTTCCCTGAATGGCGCATTTCCCCGAAAAAACCCTATAGTACGCCGCCGCCCAGAATGGCGCCTGCTTTTAGCCATTTGCGCCGATTGGCATCGAAATTAGATGGAATCGCACGAAGGAGAAAAGCCCATGCTTAGGACCATTCTAATTGTAATCGTCGTTCTATTGCTGCTCGGAGCTTTGCCTACATGGCCGTACAGCGCGGGCTGGGGCTACTATCCGAGTGGTGGCCTGGGACTTATCCTCATCATTCTAGTCATACTTATACTCGCAGACCGTTTATAACCCTTTCACATCGGCTTGCGCACAGGGGCATTGACGTGCCCGGTCTCTGGCGTTAGTCTCGCTGCAGACCGAGCACGGTGCTCCAACCCCTTTTGGGAGTGATGTATGCCCAGTTCAGCTTGGAAAGGCTATCTGACGTTTGGCCTCATCTCGATCCCTATTCGGCTCTCACCCGCTGCACGCACGGAGCGAATTAGCTTCAATCAGTTGCATAAAGCGTGCCACACGCGCTTGAAGCAGCCATTGTTCTGCCCAACCTGTGATCGCATGGTCGAGCGCTCGGAAGTAGAAAAGGGCTACGAGTACGAAAAGGGGCAGTATCTGCTCTTCTCGCAGGAAGAACTGGACGAAGTTGAGCCGGAAACCGCGCGAACCATGGACATCCTGGAGTTTGTGAAGCTCGACGAAATCGACCCGGTGTATTTCGACGCATCCTATTACGTCATTCCAGAAGAACCGGGACAGCGGGCCTATCAGCTTCTAATGGAGGCTATGGAGAAATCCGGATACGCCGGCATCGCAAAAATCGCCATGCACAATCGCGAGTACATTGTGATCATTCGCCCGCGCGAGCACGGCCTTACGCTTCACACGATGTTTTATAACAATGAGATTCGTCCGGCCGCCGAATACGGTCATACCGACAAGACTCAAATCAAAGAACAGGAACGGACACTGGCGGAGCAGCTCATAGAAAGCCTGGCCGCCCATTTTGAACCCGGGAAATACCAGGATACTTATCAGAATAGTTTGCAAGAGTTGATTGATGCCAAGGCTAGCGGCCGGAAGATCGCGGTCGTCCCGCAGGCAGCCTCCAAGACTCCAGTGATAGATTTAATGGAAGCTTTGAAGAAGAGTCTCGCAAACAAAACATCTGTAGCTGCTGAAAAGAAGCCCACCGTTGTTCGCGCCCCAAAAACAGACAGAAAGCAGAGAAGAAAGGCCGGATGACCTCCGTTATTCTTTGTTCCGTCTGTTAGTCGGATTGCAGCAGCCTTGCCCCTCGAAGGCGTAGAATATTCTTAGCCCCTCCCAGCCGTTTAGTTTGGACTTCATATGCCAAGTGATTTGTCCGATAAAGCCAAAAGAAACCCCACGCAGTACAACATCGAGGCTATCGCGAAGCTGGAACAAGACGCGCTTGAGCGTCGCACTGCGGCCGAACGTATAAGCGAAGCCATCGCCAGATTCATCGGAAGCGTAGCTTTCTTGTTATTGCAAATTCTTCTCGTGCTGGCTTGGAGTGCGGTCAATTTGAATCTGATTCCTGGTGTAAAGCCTTTCGATCCATTCCCGTTCGGTATCCTGGCTCTGGTTATCTCGTCAGAGAGTGTCGTGCTCACTATTTTTGTGTTAATCAGCCAGAATCGCATGACGCGCCAAGCCGAAAGGCGCTCCCACCTGGACCTTCAGGTCAGCATGCTTGCGGAGCAGGAACTTACGACCATGTTGGAGATGCAGCAGAAGATCTGTCAGCACATGGGTGTAGATGTAGCTTCGTCGAAGCAGGAGCTTCAAAGCTTCGCTAATGCCACTGATGTCCACAAGTTAGCCAGTGAACTAGACGACAAACTCCCCGAACAGTAGGGCCCCTAGACGCGTACTACGGGAATCTGTTCTGCCTTCTAATGACATCACCTTATGGCCCGCCTTCCGGTCGCTACGTATCCTTCTTGCTCGGACCGGCCCCGTTGAAATTGTGGTGTCCGCGTCTGGATAAAACGGCGCATCGGGGCGCGGAAAATTTCGAAAGACAATTCAACTTTTACAAGGAGACTCACAATGGAACACAAAGCCCTGAAAGAATTGTTCGTTGACGAATTGAAGGATCTCTATAGCGCCGAAAATCAGCTCATCAAAACGCTGCCGAAAATGGCCAAGGCTGCCACATCCGACGACCTTCGTGCAGGATTCGAACACCATTTGGAGCAAACGAAAGAACATGCTCACCGCATTGAGGAAATTTGCAGCGAGCTCGGCGAAAAACCGACCGGCAAAAAGTGCGCCGGCATGGAAGGACTCATTGAAGAAGGTAAGGAAATGATGGACGAGTTCGAAGACGATGTGTTGGACGCAGCCATGATTTCCGCTGCGCAACGCGTCGAGCACTACGAAATCGCGGCCTACGGCACAGTCCGCACGTATGCTGAGCTGCTCGGGCACGATCGAGCCGTCGAACTTCTCGAACAAACTCTGGAAGAAGAGAAGGAAACGGACCAGAAGTTGACCGAGCTCGCGGGCACCATCAACGTGGAGGCCGCTAACGCAGGGGATTCCGGCGAAGACGAAGAGGACGACGCAAACGTCCGCAGACAGAAGTCCAAGGCTGCGCGCGCTTAATAGATTTACGTGGATGGCGGAAAGCTTCGTTAAAAGCAATTCATCTCGAAGCTTCCCGCCTCCAATCATCTTCTACCATTCAGAACTGCGCTGTCCGTAAACGCTCTTTTTGTGCCATCCTTATAGAGTTCCCTCTCAGTAATCAGCACATCGAATAAGTAAGAGACTGGAGAACATGGATCGACATCGAGTGGTCATCCTTGGCGGCGGTTTCGGCGGGCTCAGTGCTGCGCACACGCTGAAGAACGCTCCGGTAGAAATAACTCTGCTCGATCGCTGCAATTACCATCTTTTTCAGCCTCTTCTGTATCAGGTGGCTACTGGTTCTCTTTCGCCCGCGAATATCGCTGCTCCGCTTAGGCAAATTCTGCGCCGGCGGAAAAATACGAAAGTGTTGCTCGCCGAAGCCGTGGATATAGATGCCTCCAATCGTCGTGTTATTTTGAGTGATGGCGACGTGCCGTATGACACCTTGATAGTCGCCACTGGATCTACCCACCAATATTTCGGCCATGACGAATGGGAAAGATTTGCTCCGGGTCTGAAAACAGTGGAAGACGCTACGGCGATGCGCCGCCGCATTCTTCTCGCTTTCGAAGCTGCTGAACGCGAACCGGATCCTGCGAAGCTCAAAGCTTGGATGACGTTCGTAATCGTCGGTGGCGGCCCTACCGGAGCGGAGTTAGCCGGCGCGCTGGGCGAAATTGCTCATGACACACTCACACACGATTTTCGCGACATCGACCCTTCGAAAACGCAGATCATTTTGGTCGAGGGAGCTGATCGTGCGCTTCCCACCTATCCACCCAAACTTTCCGAAGCTGCGCGCAAAATGCTCGTGCGCCTAGGCGTAACGGTTCGTACCGGCGCAATGGTGACCGACGTGAAAGCCGATTCCGTTACCATTCGCGAAGGCGATCGCACCGAGTCAATCCCTACTCGCACGGTTCTCTGGGCTGCCGGCGTTCTGGCTTCTCCCCTGGGCATTATTCTTTCTAAAAAAGCGGGCGCACCGGTTGATAAATTCGGCCGCGTCCTCGTAAATCCGGATATGAGCATCCTAGGGCATCCGGAGATTTTCGTCATCGGTGACCTCGCTAATTTCAGCCACCAAACGGGCAAACCGCTTCCAGGTGTGGCCCAACCGGCTATTCAGCAAGGCCACTATGTCGGCAAAGTAATTCGGGCGCGCCTGCAGAACAAGAAATTGCCGCCGTTTCACTACTTCGACAAGGGAAATCTGGCGACTATCGGTCGTGGCGCTGCCGTGGCAGATTTAAACTGGCTGCAAATTTCGGGGCTGCCTGCATGGCTGATTTGGATCTTCATCCACCTGCTTTACATCGTGCAATTCCAAAACCGTCTGCTGGTTCTGCTTCAGTGGGCTTGGCTTTACATCACTTTCGATCGCTCCGCGCGCTTAATCACCGGTGAAAATCCGCTTCCTCTCGACCTGTGAATTAGTCTCAGGCGAGAGCGTCGTTGCTGGCGCGCAATCGTCCCGATTTAATCGCCTTCACCAGCGCTTCATGATCGCGCTCCGTCTGCTCCGCGTACAGAATCGCAAATTTCGCGATGGCTCGGTCCACCGTATCTTTCTTTCCGGCATATCCTCCAATTTGCGCGGCATCGCCGGTACGCGCGTGCGCCCGCGCCAAAACCCATCCGCAAACTTCCACATATTCCAGCCAGCTTGTCTTCGTCATCTGCTCTAGTGGAACAGACATCTTCATGTCGCGAAGCTGCCGAAAGTAATAGTCGTGCCCTTGCTCATCGCGTGTCCAGCCGAGGAAAACATCGCTCGCCGATTGCAGCATGCGCTGTCCGGTCACCACTCGTTCTCCTTGATTCTGGTACCGGCTCTTCGCGGTGTAAGGGTGCAGCACCGAAGCATGTGCTTCCTTGAATTGCAGGAATAAGGGATCGTTCTTCCCCGCCATCATCAGCACCACAGCGCAACGTGTTCCCACGCTTCCGACTCCCACCACTTTGCGCGCGATATCGACGATTTTGTAGCGGTCCAGAATCACGCGCCTCTCTTCGGGCAATGTCAGCGTGTAACGGTGAAACATATCGCGCACATGTTTGCTGGCTTTGCCATAGTTGCGCGGGTGATACATCAACGGTGGCTTATCGATAATTCGGATGTATCCTTTTTCTACGTCCGCGATCCGCGGAAAAATGTGTTCGGCCGTTTGCCAACGCGCCTGTTGCTCAATTTGCTCCCAGCGTTTTTTGTCGCTCGCTGTCTTTGCTTCGTAGACGAGAACCTCAGCGTCGATGTGCGAATACCACGCGTCAATCGCGCGCATCCGCGCATACGCCCGCATATGCTCGCGATAAGAAGCCATCATCTGTCGTACAGTGTCGGCGCATTGGCGGCTGCTCTCGCCCCTGTCGCCACCCGCCAACACAATGCTCGTTGCCAGCCGTTTCAAGTCCCATTCCCAGGGAGCGGGAAGTGTCTCGTCGAAATCGTTGATATCGAAAACGAGCCTGCGTTCGGGCGACCCGAATCCTCCGAAATTCAGCACGTGGCAATCACCGCAAGCCTGCACGCGAATACCTGTCGTGGGTGTTCGCGCCAGGTCAAACGCCATCAAGGCCGCCGCACCGCGGAAAAATCCAAATGGCGAGCGCCGCATCCGCGCATAGCGAATCGGCAAAAGCTCCGGCAGCCGTCCCCGATCCGACTCTTTCAATAATTCGACAGGGTCGGGGCGATTCGGTGCGGGTTTCCATTCCGCATGCGATGTTCGCGGAACTTTTTGACGTAAAGCTCTGCCCGACGCCATGTGCTGCTTTACGGTCGGACCCAGTAAGCTCGATGCGCCGCGCGTGTTGGCCGCATTCTTCTCTCGTTCGGATTTTGTTTCGATGTCGTTAGAGTTTTTCACGGACCCTTACCACCGGTTGTTTGCTTATCCGGGGTCGCCGTTCAGGCCATTCCAGGAGGCGAGCGCAATTCTCCGCTCGAACCTGCGGGCGCGTCAAGGTGAGCGCCAGCCGTCCTATCTTTTCGGGGAGTGAAGAAGAGTGCTCTGGACTCGAAAGATCAGAATGCCAGGAACAGACGATAGCTGGCAAACCCGAGGGCCGCGCCAATCGCAGAACCTGCTAATACGTCACTGAGGAAATGCATACCCAGGATAATCCGTGATGAGGCGATTAGAAATGCCACCGTCAACAAAGGGGCTTGTAGATCCGGATAGAAAAGTCCGATCGACAGAGCCACCGCGAACGCGGTGATGGAATGCCCGGAGGGAAAGGAATATTTGTCCGGTGGCAGAATCGACGCCCAGCAGTGCGGTTCTATTTCGCATGGTCGCTGGCGACGGTTGGAACGTTTGATCGTGCGAAAGAGAAAGATTCCGACTGCCGCAGCCGATGCCCCGGCTCCGAGGGCTAAGAAACGTCGATCACCGCCATATAGCAATAGAATCAGACCCAGCGCGTACCATAGCCAGCCGTCTCCCATCCGCGTGGTCACAATCATAAAAATGCGAAACCAGCGTGGCGCACGCCATCGATGTACTCGGCGCATTAGGCGGTGATCGTTCGATTGAATTTGGTTCCAGACAGCCTTGGCTACGGTCATATAAACTCCTCCGTCGCAGGTCGTGGCGCCGCTAACCAACGGGATTTCTTTTGCGCTTCTGATTCGCCGAGAATTTCTTTCGCCCAATAACGTCCAAATTTCTTCTCTTGGTAATAGTTCAAGCAGGTGATCCCGGGAATCAGGACGCCCAATGGGGCTAGCAGAGCGGTCCACGATTTTTCGCGCATCATTTCACCTGCAATCAGAAGCACGTCGCGAGTGAGCTTTCGAAAACTGCCGGATTCTCCGGCCACGCGTGCGATCCCGTTGCGCAACCCAGCGAAGAATTCCTCTTTGTCCCGCGCGCCAGGCACCTCTGTGTAAGCCGTTCCAGCAGACGGCAGGGCGTGCGCGTCGCTTCCACCAATCGAAATCTTGTTCCAGCGTCTGGCCAGGAGCGCGGCGTATTGGTTCGCGCTTTCGAGCATCGTGCTGTTCCGCGCTTCGACTGCTGGAAAATATTCCTGGAACCATTCGAAGTCCTCCGCCTCGCGCTTTCCCGTGACGCTGGAAAAGACGTGATTGATGCTGAAGAAAATTCTTCGCTCGGTCAGATACATCAGCAGAGAAACCAGATCGCCGCGTCTTCGCAGAAGTTGGTTATGTTGACGTTCGCTCACGTCGTAAACGCCGATATGGGCTTCGGTCCCGCTGGGCATCTTGCAGGTGAGCTCCGCGCTCACAAAAAAATCCGGCAAGTGGCGGAATTTCTCGGAGCCTTCTATCGAGTCATGGTCTGTGAAGGTGAACAAACTCATTCCGCGCCGGCGTAGTTGCGCGTGCAACTCTTCCGGATCGCTATAGCATTCGCGGCAGAAATTTTTGACAAAGGGGGTGGTACAGGCTCCGGAAAAGTATGAATGGACGTGAAGATCGCACTTCACAACGACAAGAGTAGAAGATGGACGTTACGGGCATGTGACATTCCTGCTAATCTTATGATAATTAAAGTATTTAACTCTTTGGGCACCCGTCACGGAACTTTAACACTCCCGTAGCAAAGTGCTGCCAATCGGTTGTAACACTGTGCAGATGGAGCGAATTGAGTTCTGCTTTTTCGACGCCGGTGGAGGCCACCGCGCCGCAGCTACCGCGCTCGAAATGTCTATCCGATCCCAGAGTCTTTCGTGGGATGTTCGCCTGACCAACCTGCAAGAACTGCTCGACGAACTGGATATTCTGAAGAAATCCACCGGAATACGCATCCAGGATTGTTACAACAATATGTTGCGAACCGGATGGACTCTCGGTAGCACGCAACTTATGCGGGTGCTTCAACTCACTATCCGTGCGTATCATTCTGCGACGCTGCGCTTGCTCGAACGCCACTGGAAGGAGACCGATCCCAACATGGTTGTCTCCTTCGTCCCGCACTTCAATCGCGCGCTTTACGAGAGTTTTCATCGCGCATTTCCAGGACGTCCATTCGTGACGGTAATCACCGATGTAGCGGATTATCCGGAGCATTTCTGGATCGAGCGCGATCAAGAGCAGTATTTCGTTTGCGGATCCGAACGCGCGGTCGCCCAGGCGCATGAGCGTGGTCACTCCGATGATCGCATTTTTCGGGCGTCCGGAATGATTCTTCATCCACGATTTTACGAACAGCCTGTCGAAGATCGTGTTGAAGAACGCAAACGCTTGGGACTGCGTCCCAATTTGCCCACCGGTTTGATTCTCTTCGGCGGACATGGCTCCAAGGAAATATTAAAAATCGCGGACCAATTGAATCGCGTGGCGCTGCACCTTCAATTGATCATCATCTGCGGAAAAAACGAAAAACTTGCTGCTGCTCTGCGCGCAAGAAGATTTCGTTTCCCCGTTTTTATCGAAGGCTTCACCAACCGAGTAAATTATTACATGCAGCTCGCCGACTTTTTTATTGGCAAGCCCGGCCCCGGCAGTCTCAGCGAAGCTTTGGCCATGCGCCTTCCGGTGATTGTCGAACGAAATGCGTGGACGCTGCCGCAAGAGCGGTACAATGCGGACTGGGTTCTCGAAAACGAAGTCGGTTTGGTTCTCCCCAATTTTCGAGATATCGATAAAGCCGTCGCGCTTTTAATCGAACCGGGAACCTTGGCGCGTTATCGCAGAAACGCCACGGCAATGCAAAATCAGGCCGTTTTCGAGATCCCCGTCTTTCTAAAGAAAGTTCTGGAACGAGACTGCGCGATGGCAGGCCAGCCTGCCCGGCCTGCCATTCTGGTTACGGAATAATTCTCCTTTCACTTTTGGCGGCGTGGGCAAAAATAAGAAAACGCTGCACCCGCTCGACCGCAATCGCGCAATATGGCAACATAGAGATTCGGCAGATTAAACCAAGGAGTTGAAACCATGGCCAAGGCCACATTTGCAGCGGGATGCTTTTGGGGTGTCGAAGACGCGTTCCGTCAGGTTCCCGGCGTTACTTCCGTTACGGTCGGTTATACCGGTGGAACCATGAAGAACCCTACCTATAAGGATGTTTGTGGCGGCCGCACTGGCCATGCTGAAGCCGTGGATGTGGAGTTCGATCCCGCGAGGGTTTCTTACCTTGAGCTTCTCGCCGTCTTCTGGAAGAGTCACGACCCCACTACTCTCAATCGCCAAGGTCCGGATGTAGGCTCCCAATATCGTTCAGCGATCTTTTTTCACGATCCTCAACAGGAAGCGGCCGCCCGCGCTTCAAAGGATGTCCTCATCAAGGAGGGAGTCTTCAAGAAGCCGATCGTGACAGAGATCACGCCGGCGTCGGAATTTTATCGAGCCGAGGAATACCACCAGCAGTACTTCGAAAAGCAGGGAATCAAATCCTGCCACATACAGTAAACAGGGACGCCATCAAAACGTTGTCTCCCGATCCTCCAAAAGCCTGCTTTGCTTAGTCGGGTCTCTACTAAGGGTGGCCAATCTAGAGGTCTGCATTCATTGGTAGCGATACCGGGACTCGAACCCGGATTTGAGCCTTGAGAGGGCTCCGTCCTAACCTTTAGACGATATCGCCACGGATAGTTTCGCCCGCAATTTTCGCATGACTGAACTGTCCGTGCAAGTAAGCGCCGACAGAGGAATCTTCCTTCCCGATAGAATTCCAACGAATAAATCCTAGTGAAGGGAGGAGTTAGCCGAAAAAGTATGTAACCTACAATTAACATTCCTGTCACAGACCATTCAAATAGGACGAATAAGGTTCATGCGCCAGTGGGCACCGGTATCGTTGTAACAATTGCCGGGATTTTTTGCCCATTACAGCGTGTCTGATAGACACAGCAATTCTCGTATTTATGTTCGCTGCGAAGGTGAAGCCAGATCCTACAAGGGAACGGTTTCGCGGGTGCGGATCAGAACCTGGCCCTCAAGCTCTGTGGTCGAATCACCTTTCGGCAATCCAAAAACGGACTAGCAGTCAAAACTAAGGAGGAAGGAATGCGAGTATTTGTAACGTGGCTTTTAGCACTCGGACTGATTGTATCGCCGACGATGGCGGGAACTGATAAACCGGGAGACGGCAAGGATACAACATCCAAAGCCACCGACACTTCCGCCACTTCAGTGAAAGACAAGACTGCAGACGCGACAGCAAACACAGCCAACTCGTCAAAAACAAACGCAGCACCGGCGGCGCCATCGAGTCTGGAAAACGAAATTCAGCAACTCCGCGAGCTCATCGAATCTCAATCCAAACTGCTGCAAGCCCAGAGCGAGCAACTGAAAGAACAACAGCACAGAATGCAGTTGCTGGAAAGCGAAGTCAGTTCGAGTTCCAGCTCGAACAATTCTTCGGATGCTTATGCCGCCTCCGCGAATGGTTACGCGCCGGATAGCCACACGGCCGGCGTTGCTTCCGTGCCGGTGAACGGCGTTCCAACCTCCAGCGGCAGAGCTGAAGGTCAGGCCGGCGGTGAATCGCCAATCGCAATTCACTTCAAGGGCATCACTATTACTCCCGGCGGATTCTTCGCGGCTGAAACGGTTTTCCGCAACAAGGCGATCGGTGCAGACATCGACACTCCCATGAACAGCGTTCCGTTCCCCGGCAATTCCGGAAGCCAGACAACGGAATTCAACGCCAGCGCTCGCCAGTCACGTCTCAGTATGCTGGCGGAAGGCAGACTTGCCGCTGTGAAACTCACCGGTTATGTGGAGACCGATTTCCTCGGCGCGGGCATCACTTCGAACAACAATGAAAGCAATAGCTATGTTCTCCGTCTTCGTCAGGGATGGGGCCAAGCAAAATTCGATAACGGATGGAGTATCACTGGCGGCCAGATGTGGAGCTTGGTGACCGAAACAAAGAAGGGCGTGGATAACCGCACGGAAGCTACGCCGTTGACGATTGACCCCCAGTACACGGCCGGCTTCAGCTGGGCGCGGCAGTACGGATTCCGCGTAGCCAAGACCTTCGGAGACAAGTTTACTCTGGCTGCCTCGGTGGAAGAATCCGCAACTACCGTGACGGTTCATGGAAATCCGACGATTACTACCCTTAGCACCACGAGTGCGAACCAGGGCGGCGTGAGTACCGCAACCTTGACCACTTCGACCTTTAACAATTTCCTGGTCGGTGCTCCCGGTGTAAGCAGCGGACTCTACAATCCAACCGGTACATACGCTTACAACAAGACGCCGGACTTTGTGTTCAAGGCCGCCGCGGATCCAGGCTGGGGACACTACGAACTCTTCGGATTGGTTTCCACTTTCCGGGACCGTGTCTTCCCTTGCTACTACGCGAACGGTGGATTCACCTTCCCGACCCTGCCGGGAGAGGACCTCTCGAACCCGCCGGCTGCGATTCCAGCCACAACATGCCTGCTTACCGGTTCCACAAACCCCACTTCGGCCGCCTTTAACAACGGAAGAACGGGTGGTGGCATTGGCGCTAATGCTCGCGTTCCGCTGTTTAACAAGAAGCTCGAAGCCGGTGTCCACTTCCTTGGTGGAAGCGGGATCGGTCGATACGGCACAGCTGGCTTGCCGGATTCAACAGTCCGTCCGGACGGTACTCTTGCGCTGCTGAGAAGCTATCAGGCACTCGGCACGCTCGAATTTCACCCCACACCGAAACTGGATGTTTACATGTACGCTGGCGGAGAATATGCCAGCCGCGCGTCTTATTCCTATATGAACGCGGTCACTGGCAAGAGCGGTACTGCGGGCTACGGTTCACCCGCATTCAGAAACGATGGTTGCTTCGTCGAAACGCTTCCAATTTCGGCGCCCGGCGGCACCATCAATACAACCAGCGTGCTCGGTTCTAACGGGTTTATTCCTGGCTCACTATCGAACTGCGCTGGTGATACCCGGGTCCTCATTGAAGGCAGTATAGGATTCTGGTATCGCGTTTACAGCGGAGAAAAGGGCCGCATCCAGTGGGGGCCACAGTATTCTTACGTGACCCGCAACGCTTGGTCTGGTGCTAGCGCTACCGCTGGCGTTTCATCCACGCCGCACGGAATTGACAACATGATCTTCACGTCATTCCGTTATTACCTGCCTTAGAACTTGAAAACCGTGAGGAGGTAACGCCTCCTCACGGTTTTTTATTTCCATTTCACCGCGTCCTATCGGTCTATCCTCTTGCGCTGGCGACCTCGCCCCAAAAGACATCGGGAGCAAAGATATTTGCGAAAGTATGCAAAGTCTTTCTCTCGTTCTTGTCGGATCCTTATCCCCACTGGAGAAACCTATACGGGCCAGGACCTCCTATCAATGTAAGGTTTTGATATTCAGATAGTTAGAATGGCCCACCAAGCAATCAGAAAAGCCTAGCAAACTGTTTTGCTGGCACATTACGTGCAATAGCAATCCTAAAGTCTAGTAAATCGATAGACATTATGGGCGTAATGGACTTACTAGGCTTTAACGCCAAGGCGCATGAACTTCAGGTCTGATTTCGTGGCGCAGCTTGATTTGTCTCGCGAAGAGCGGGATTTACTCCACGATTTGCTGGAAGCCCTGCGAACGATTCGTTACGGCTCCATCGCTCTGACCATTCATGACGGCAAACTTATCGAAATTCAAAAGACCGAAAAAATCCGCCGCAAAGCCTAAACGGCAAAGAGATTTTCATCCCGACCCCTTTCCCGGGGAGTGACGGCTCGATTTCGGCCAGCTGACCAGTCTTCTGGAAGCTGCAGCCAAAAAATAGAGGAGAATCTTGATGTCAAAAATAAGAACGGTGGCTACGGCCGCCATACTGTTGTTAATGTTTTTGATGTTCCCCGGCACTCGATCTGCGTGGGCGGGCGACGATAAAGCGGCAGGTGATAAAGCGGCAGGTGATAAAGCTACGGACACAACAAAGAAAGATGGCGACGCTTCCAAAAAAGACGCTGATAAAGCGGCTCCCTCAACGGACGTTGCAAAGGCGACGCCAGCGCCAGCTTCAGCGGTGGAAGGCGAAATTGAGCAGCTGAGGGAAGCGCTCAGCGCTCAGCAAACCCTTCTGCAAACGCAGCAAGCTAGAATTGCACAGCTTGAAAGTCAATTGCACGTGGGACAAGCGCAGCCTGTAGCCTTGGCAGCCGGTCCTGCATCCGGCGCGGTCTCCATTGCCGGATCAGCTTCTGCCATGTCAGTCGAGGCATCTTCAAGCTCGGCGCAACCGATGTCTGCCGCGATGGCTTCACCAAATCCGCCTCAGTCGGGCGGTACGCAGAAACCCGGCGAGCAGCCGCCTTCTCCGTTGTCTTGGAGAATAGGTTCCGCTGAATTCACCCCGGGAGGTTGGGCAGACATTACCGGCATTTTCCGCAGCAGTGATATCGGCAGCGGAACTGGAACGACCTTCGGCTCCATTCCATTCAACAATCAGGAACCGCAGGCGGGTTTGACGGAGTTCCGCGCCACCGCTCAAACATCACGTTTGTCGTTGAAAGTCGATGCAAACGTAAATGACTCGACGAGTGTGCTGGGCTATGTGGAAACCGACTTCAACGGATACCAGCCACCCAACGCCTATACCAGCACAAACAGCGGGACTTTCCGCCTGCGGTTAGCCTTCGCAGATATTAAACATGGCAATTGGGAGGTCATCGGCGGCCAAACCTGGTCACTGTTGACCCCAAACCGCGTGGGCCTCTCGTCTATGCCGCAAGATGTCTTCACCGGGTATCGCTTGGACACCAACTACTTTGCCGGACTCGTGTATGCACGTCAGGCGGCTTTTCGCGTCATCTATCACCCGACCAGTTGGTGGTCCATTGGCGCCGCTCTTGAAAATCCGCAACAGTACGCGCCGACCTCCGTCGTTTTTCCGAGTTCGTTCTTCTCGGGACAATTCGACAACGGCAGCGGCGCCTCCAACGGAACAGCGGCAGCGTCCAACACCGCCATCCCCAACTTGCACCCTGACATAATCGTGAAGAGTGCATTCGATTGGAAGCTCGGTGATCGCGCTCTCCATTTGGAAGCCGCCGGGCTGATTCGTAGTTTTAAGGTGTTCAACAACATTGAAACACCTTCTGATACGAATTCCATAACAGAAGGTTCCGGTTCACTGAATGCGAACTTTGAGGTGTTCCACAACTTCCGCTTGATCGGCAACACGTTCTACGGTGCCGGCAACGGTCGCTACATCGGAGCACTTGGCCCTGATGCAATCGTCAAAGCTGACGGCGAACTTTCTCCAATCCATTCAGGTTCGGGGGTCGCCGGATTCGAATATCAGATGACGCCTCGTTTCGAGTTTGACGCTTACTACAGCGGCGCGTACTTTCAGCGTAATTTCGGCGGCGCCGTTGCAAGCACGGCGACACCAGCTCCTTCTTGCCTTGGTATATCGGGCTTCTTCTGTGCTGGTTTTGGATTCCCGGGCTCGGCCAACACCAACAACAAATCTTTTCAGGAAGCCACCTTTGGAATCACCAAAACGATCTGGGGAACCCCAAATCACGGGAAGTTGCAATTCATAACGCAGTCTTCCTGGGTGGAGCGTACGCCCTGGTCCGTTTCCGGTTCGGCTCCCAGAAACGCGCACGCATTTCTCCAATATATAGATCTTCGGTACGTGCTTCCCTAAGCGCACGCGGGAAAACGGGAATCGAAGACGCGGGACGCCCATTGCATCGGGCGTCCCGTATTTTTTTGTCGCTGTTGCTTTCGATTCTTCGCGCGACCATAATCAGGGAGCAAGCATCCTACTTAATGTGGCTTTGCAGGTGAGAACCATTCTCTCGATGGAAAGCAAGTTACTAAAACGAAGCCTTCTAAATGCATCAATCGTGCTACTGCTATTTGCAGTCGCGGGGCTATCGACGCTTGCCAAAAATAGTCAGTATTTTCCCAAATCAAATCCAACGCATTACGTAAACATTGCCGCCAAGATGAAAGCGGCTCCGTCTCGTGTCGTCGTTCAGCGAGACCGCCTATCTCCGGTCGCAAAAGTAGTGCCGCCTAAGCCCGAAATTCCGAACAAGTACGCCGTCAAGGAAGAAGCGGACCTGCCCTTTCCCTCGGTGGGAGTCACGGTTTCTATCCAGCATCGCTCCCCTCCATCTCCCTTCTGTTAGAAGAAGTACGTTCGCTTCCAAACCCAAACTGAATCGTTAAGTTATCCCGGGTGCCTTTAGGCCAAGTTCATCGTGATCTATTTCTGCGAGAGGAGTTGCCATGAATTCGGAACCTCTTTCTCCCGAACTGCTGGGCGAGTTCCGCAAGCTGAGCACGTGCGTCGTGGCTAGCGCGATCGAAACATTCGATGTCCGTTTGCGAAACACAGGGTTTGCAAACTCCAGCATCCGTTCCATGTTTCCAGAACTTCCGCCTTTAGTTGGCTACGCGGCTACTGCAAGAATTCGCACGTCTGATCCGCCGATGGAAGGGCACGGTTATTACGCCCGGCCGGAATGGTGGGAGTACATTCGTACGATTCCGGCACCTCGCATCGTAGTTATCCAGGACGTGGATCCTATTCCCGGTTTGGGAGCCTTCGTCGGGGAGGTTCACGCGAACATTCTGCTCGCTCTTGGCTGTGCCGGTGTCGTTACCAACGGAGCTGTGCGCGATCTCCCCGCCGTGCATGCCACCGGATTTCAGATGTTTGCCGGCAACGTTTCTCTCTCACACGCCTACGCCCATGTTTTCGATTTCGGCGGCACTGCCGAGTTAGGTGGTCTGAACATCAAGCCAGGCGATTTGCTTCAAGGAGATGTGCATGGAGTTCAGACCATTCCGCGCGACATCGCCGCACGCGTCGCTTCCGTCGCGCACGACATCTTGATGAAGAGGAGAGTACTCATTGAGTTATGCCGTTCCAGCGATTTCACGGCCGCAAAACTGCACGAAACGCTCCGCAATATGGAGTCTAATTCAACGAAATTCCCAAACAAATGAAACCTCAAATATCTTCGAGTCACGAAATGAAAAAAGGCGAACGACGTTTTCGCGGAGCGTTGCTTGTTGCCGCAGGACTTTTTGCAATCCTGGCATCCGGTTGCGGCGGCGACCGTAAAACGGAAGCCGAGGATGCCGCGCACGCTCCCACAGCTCCAGTGGTGAAAGTTGTTCGTCGCAATCTGAATAACCAGCTGGAGATCGCCTCGGAGTTCGAGCCCCTGCAGGAAATTGAAGTTTACGCAAAGGTTTCCGGCTATATCAAAAAGCTCTATGTGGATTGGGGCACCCACGTCAAGGAAGGCCAAGTCCTCGCTGAGCTCGAAATTCCTGAACTTCAACAGCAGTTGCAGCAGGATGAAGCCAGCGCCCGTCGAAGCGATCAGGATCTTTCGCGCGCTCGCGAAGAACTCAATCGTGCGCAATCGGCTTACAACGTCGCACACTTAACGTACACGCGCCTTGCCGATGTGCAGAAGTCGCGTCCCGAGCTTGTGGCTCAGGAAGAAATCGACACCGCGCAGGGTAAAGATTTGGAAGCCAGCGCAGGTGTTTCCTCCGCGAAAGACGCTGTCTCAGCTGCCGAACAGGGATTGCTGGCGGCCAAAGCCGCGCTTGGAAAAGACCAAGCGATGTTTGCGTACTCACGTATCATCGCGCCGTTCGATGGCGTGGTCACTCAGATTTACGCTTACACCGGAGCCTTACTTCCCGCCGGCACTTCCTCTAATAAGGGCGACCTCGCCCTGTGTCAGCTTTCGCAGAACAATATTCTGCGCCTCGTAATTCCGTTACCCGAACGAGCGGTGCCCGATGTCCATGTGGGAGACATCGTGGAGATCAATGTGTCCGGCGCCAAGGATACTTTCAATGGAAAAATTGTTCGATTGTCTGGGCAGATCGAGACCCAAACCCGCACCATGCATACCGAGGTTCAAGTTCCCAATCCAGACTACCGTCTGGTTCCCGGAATGTATGCATCCGTCAAAATTCCGCTTCGGTCCGCCTCCCAAGCTCTCAGCGTCCCGGTCCAAGCTGTTGAATCTTCGGGCAGCGGCGCAGGCACAGTGCTGGTTGTAAATTCTTCCAATCGTATCGAAAAACGCGAAATCAAGCTGGGCATTGAGACCGCCGCGCAAGCGGAAGTCTTGTCCGGCCTCAACGAAAACGAAATGGTTATTTTTGGCGAACAAAACCAATACAAGGTGGGCGAGCTTGTGTCACCCCAAATCGTCACTGCTCCCGCGGGAACGGACTAGATATCCATGCCGACTTTTTCTGTTCGACATCCATATTTCATTATCGTTTTTTGTCTTTTTGTTTGCGTCCTCGGTCTGACTGCCTTGGTTCAGATGCCCGTGGACATGTTTCCGCCCATCGACATTCCGGTAGTGCTGGTAGCCACGTTTTACAACGGAATGCCTCCCGAACAGATCGAAGCCGACATTACGGATACCTTCGAGCGCTTTTTCACTCTGGGCAGCGGCATCGACCACATGGAATCGCGCTCCATGGCCGGGGTTAGCCTTATCAAAATTTATTTTCAGGCTGGCACCGACGCCAACGCTGACGTCACTCAAATTTCCAATCTCGCGATGGCCGACCTTCGCCGCCTTCCCCAAGGAACTCTGCCGCCAGTAGTGATGAAGGTGGACGCATCAAGTCTTCCAGTCTGCCTACTGACTGTCGAAGGCCAGGGCTTGAGCGAAACACAGCTCCACGATTATTTGCAGTTCACTATTCGCAATCAGATTGCAAACGTGCCGGGCGCTACTGTACCTCCGCCATATGGAGGGCGTTATCGCCAGATCATGGTGAACGTAGATCCACTGAAACTACAGGCCCACGAACTCTCTCCCATGGACGTAGTCCGCGCTATTGATCAATCGAATTTGATTCTGCCTGCCGGCGATGTGCGTATTGGCCCCTTGGATTACAACATCTATACCAACGCGCAAGTGCCTAATGCGGCGGCCATCAACAATATACCGTTGAAAACCGAGGGCCAGAATTCCGTATTCGTTTCAGATATCGGCAAAGCGGTCGATGGCTCCTTCTTGCAGTACGACATCGTGCGCGTCAACGGACAAAAATCCGTCTACGTTCCCATCCTCAAGCAGGGGGGCGACACCAACACTATTGCTGTAGTGGATGGAATCAAAAAAGCCATCAAAACTCTTCGCGATATTCCGCCTCAACTTAAGACCCACGTCGTCTTTGACCAGTCGCTTTTCGTCAAGGGCGCAATTTCCACCGTGCTGCGCGAAGGCGGCATCGGTATCTTCCTTACCGCCATAATGATTTGGGTTTTTCTGGGAAGCTTTCGCGCCACGGCAGCCGTCTTTCTTTCCATTCCGTTGTCCGTGATGATCACGTTTTTCGTTCTGCACTCGGCCAACAAAACTATCAACAGCATGGTCCTGAGCGGACTTGCTCTGGCTTTCTCGCGCTTGATTGACGACTCGGTCGTGGTCCTCGAAAACATTTACCGTCACATTGAGCTGGGCGAAGATCCTAAAATAGCCGCGGTCAAAGGCGCAAATGAAGTCGCGCTTCCGGTCTTGGCCATCATGCTGGTCGCTGTTGTAGTTTTTTTTCCCGTCACCCTGCTATTCGGAGTCAGCAAATATCTGTTCTCAGCGCTGGCCCTCGCGGTCGTCCTCGCTTTATTTGCTTCTTATTTCGACGCCGTAACCGTAGTCCCCCTTTTCTGCGCTCATTTTCTGAAGGCAGTTCATGGACATGGAGAAGGTACAGAATCCGCAAAAAAATCCTGGAGCGATCGCTTTCACCAAAAGTTCAATGCCAGATTTGAACAAATGCTCAACTTCTACGAGCGCTGGGTTCGTCGCGCCCTGGATCGTCCACGGCTAGTAGTCTGGGGATTCGTTGGATTTTTCTTGCTCTGCTTTCTTCTGGTTCCGTCTATCGGAGTGGCATTTTTTCCGCGTTCAGATGCCGGCCAATTCGTCATCAACGTAAAGGCGCCCACCGGAACTCGCATTGAGGTGACCGAGGGCTACGTTAAACAAGTAGAGGACATTGTTCGCCAGGTGGTACTGCCGGGAGATTTGAGCACGATCGTCTCGAACATCGGCGTGTTTCCCGACCTTTCCGCATTATTCACGCCCAATTCCGGCATGCACACTGCAACGGTTCAAGTAGGCCTCAAGGAAGATCACTCAGTAAGCAGCCTCATTTATATGGATGAAGTGCGCGAACGCATCGGGAAGCAACTCCCGCAATTACGGGCTTATTTCCAGTCCGGAGGGCTAGTCGACTCTGTTCTAAATCAGGGCATGCCCGCGCCGATTGACGTTCAGGTTAGCGGAATGGATTTGACCGGCGCTAACAATATCGCTCAAAACCTGGCGCGTGAGATTAAGGCCGTGCCGAGCGTTTCCCAAGTTTATATCCCGCAGGACATGGATTATCCCGCTCTGCAATTGAATGTAAATCGCGAACGCGCCAGCCAGCTCGGCCTGAGTCCCAAAGAAGTAGTGGACAACGTCATCACCGCTCTCACCTCCGATGTAATGATTGCGCCCAGCTATTGGGTCGATCCGAAAACCGGCAACAACTATTTCGTCAGCGTGCAGTATCCGGAAAATCAGGTGAAGTCGATCGAAGACCTGAAAGCTATGCCCTTGCGCGCTCCGAATCTGAAGATGCCAACCTACCTGAATCAGGTTGCGGACATAACGCAGATTCAAACTCCCACCGAAGTGGATCACTATCAATTGCAGCGTACGTTCGACGTGTATGTGGCCCCCAAAGGTGAGGACATCGGTGCTCCCGCGAAAGCAATTTCAAAGATTATCGCCAATACGAAATTACCCGCCAATATACGAGTTGACGTCAGAGGTCTTGTCGTCACCATGGAATCCTCCTTCAAAAGCTTCGGCATAGGCCTTCTGCTAGCCGTGCTGCTGGTTTATCTGATCCTCGTCGCGCAGTTTGCTTCTTTCATTGATCCATTTCTCATCGTCCTGGCCGTTCCCACTGGCCTGGTTGGCGTGATTTTCACCCTCGCCTTCACTGGCACAACTCTAAACATTCAATCGCTCATGGGAATCGTCATGCTGCAAGGCATTGTTGTGTCCAACAGCATTCTGATCGTTGATTTCGCCAATGTTCTCCGCTCTCAGGGGCACTCGCTGGTCGAAGCCGTGGCGCACTCTTGCCGCATTCGGCTTCGACCAATTCTGATGACATCGCTGGCTACGGTGGTCGGCCTACTTCCCATGGCCTTCAAATTGGAAACCGGCAGCGAAGCCTATGCTCCGCTCGCTCGCGTGATCATTGGAGGGTTGATTACTTCTATTATTCTTACCATTTTCGTCGTTCCCGCAGCATACCTACTGATTTATCAGAGGCGCGCTGTCCCAAGCATGGCTGCTATGCCGGAGGAGGCTCACTAATGACCGGGCGTTTCCTATATTCATTTTTTTTACTCTTAGCGCTGTCTTCGATTTCGTGTTTCGCGCAAACCCCTACGAATCTCACGCTGGCAGACGCCGAAAAAATTGCGCTTCAGAATCATCCGCAAATTCAGGCTGCGCAATACACAGCGAATGCCGCCAAGGCGCAAGTCACCCAAGCTCGTTCGGCATACTATCCCCAGGCATTCGGAAGTTTGACCGGAGTTAAATCGGAGACGGACAGCCGCATCGCCGCGGGTTCTTTGAGCAATTCAATCATTTACGACAGGTACTCGAACGGCGTCACTGTAAACCAGCTCGTCACCGACTTTGGACGCACGCACGAGTACGTGAAGAGTGCGAGCCTGCACGCGCAAGCGCAGGAAGAGAACGTCGTAACATCGCGCGCAAACGTCTTGTTAGCCGTAGATCAAGCCTATTACGCAGTTCTGAAAGCGCAAGCCGTCTTGAAAGTAGCGCAAGAAACGGTCAAGGATCGCCAGCTCGTCTCCGATCAAATAACGGAGTTGGAGAAAAATAAATTGAAGTCGGGTCTGGACGTGAGTTTCGCAAATGTGGATTTGGCCCAGGCGCAACTCCTTCTCATCCAGGCGCAAAATAATTTACAGGCTTCTTACGCGGACTTATCTGTTGCTCTTGGTTATTCTGATCAAAAAACCTTCATCCTCTCGGACGAGTCCGTGCCCGGCGCTCCGCCCGCCGACATAGCGCAGCTAACCTCTCAAGCGTTGCAAAACCGCCCGGAATTAATCGGCGGACGCTTGGGCGTCAGCTCGGCCCAAAGTTACGCAACTGCGGAGCGTGACCTTTGGTTCCCCACAATTTCAGCAGTCGGTGTGGCCGGACTGACTCCCGTGCGGGAAGAGCCTTTGGGAAGCCGTTACGCGGCGGCTGGATTCAACGTCAACATCCCGATCTTCAACGGACGCCAGTTCAATGCTTTGCACGCCGAAGCCACTGCGGAGGCGCACGCGCAGGAGCAATATCTTCGCGACCTGCAAAATCACATCACGCGCGATGTTCGCAGAGCCTGGCTCGACGCCAATTCAGCCTTTCAACGTTTGTCCGTAACGCAGCAACTCCTAAGCCAAGCCACTCAAGCTCTCGATCTCGCCCAGCAGCGCTATAAACTCGGTCTCAGTTCCATCATTGAGCTAAGCCAGGCGCAATTGAATATGACACAGGCTGAAATCACGCAAACTAGCGCCAAGTATGATTACGCCGCCGAGATTTCAGCTCTGAAGTTCCAAATCGGGGATATTCATTGACGCGCAGAGATTCTGTCTTGGTGGATCGTGTTTCTGGCCGGAGCTATCTAAAGGGACGGATCGAGCTATCCCGCAACTTGACGTTCAGCTCCCGCTGAGATCATTGATGGACGTATGCGTCTGAAAAACCGCACGCTGAAAAATCTTTCGCGGCAAGGATCGCAACGGTAGGCCGGAAATCGCAGTCTTCGCTTGAGGCCCAGCAAAGTTCCATCATCCACACGTTCCCGGGAAATGTGCTCCAAGTCAAAATTCCCGCACTTAGGACAGTGCGCAAATCGTTCGAAAGCTACCGCTACTCGCCAGGCATAAAAACGGTTATCGCAAGTATGGCAGCGCCACGGCCGCAGACTAAATATGGTTAATGCGTAATCGAGGGCGCCGTCGCGGTGAGATCGAAAAACATTGGCGCTACGGCACTGCGGACAAATCATCGGGCGAGTTCGCTCCTGTTTTTCGTTCGCAGAATACATAAAAGCTACACGCGGGGCAAGGTTCTGAACTGGAACCGTTCAGAAATTCCGCTCCCGACCGCTGCCCGTGTAGAATATTGTATGAAAGGATCTTTGATGCCTGATTACACCGCCGCTCATGCCCGTGCCGGGATTGATGCCAAGCTTCCAAAGCTGGAAACCTGGCCCAATCATTTTCCGGGTTATGAGATCACCATTCGATTCCCGGAGTACACCTCCGTCTGCCCGAAGACCGGCTTGCCCGACTACGGCATAATTACCATCCAATACGAGCCCAAAAAGCTCTGCCTGGAACTGAAGTCGATTAAAATGTATTTGCTGGCCTACCGCGATCTCGGAATTTTTTACGAAAATGCGGTGAACCGCATGTTGCGGGATTTCGTGGCTGCCGTGCGTCCGGCATGGTTTCGTGTGACCGGGGAATTCACGCCCCGCGGCGGCTTAACCACTACCGTGCAAGCTGACTGGCCTGCACGAGAAAGAAACAAACGTCAGCGCCGGGCATAGACTTCCGGCGAAGCGTCAGCCATAATTCCCTGCCATATGGAGCGGCCGGGGCCGCTCTGATCCTAGGAGGCTCGATGAGTTCGAATCCGAACACGCCCGTTGAAGTAACCCAAGTGAGCGAAGCAGGACTGCCGCGCTGGGTCACGCTGCTGTTCGTCGTCGCTTTCGCGCTGGTTGGTTATTTGCTCTACGCGGGGTACGCGGCGCGCCAGAATTTTCGCAAAGGTTTGGACGACGCCGACCGCAAAACCCAAGCGCTGGCCGCCCAAATCGACAAGACGAATTCACGCGTAGCAGACTTGAAGGGCCAGCTCGATGTCACTTCGCAAAAACTTGGATTAACTCAAGATGAACTCGCGCGCGCCCGGAGTCTCGCCCAATCCATCAAGAAGGATCAGCAGAAGAGCGATGCCGAGCTTCATCAACAAATCGGCGCAGTACAAGCTGACACTTCCACTAAATTCGGACAGGTAGCTACCGAACTGAGCGGAACTAAGACCGAGGTGGATGCAACCAAGGCAGACCTGGAAAGCACCAAGAGCAAGCTGCAGAGCACCATTGGTGACTTAGGCGTGCAAAGCGGCTTGATCGCGCGTAACCATGATGAAGTGGAAGAGCTCAAGCGCCTCGGTGAGCGCGACATCTTTGAATTCAGTCTCAATAAGAATTCCAAAGCACCCGAGCATGTGGGGCCTATCCAAGTGCTTCTCCGCAAAATTGATACCAAGCATTTCAAGTACACGCTTAATGTCGTGGCCGATGATAAGAGCATCGAGAAGAAAGACAAGACCGTTGGAGAACCTATTCAGTTTTACGTTCGCGGCGCCCGCGCACCTTACGAAATCGTGGTGTTCGATCTCTCTAAGGATCAAGCCAAGGGATATTTGAGCACTCCCAAGTCAGCGCGCTCTGCTCCGCCGGCCACGCCAGCAGGCTCGTCTTCCAGCGCGCCGCCAGGAAAATAAGGTCGACAATCGATTGCTCGGAGTCGCGTGCTAAGCCGTAATCTACGCAAAATAGGGGAGACTCGCGTGAATGCGAAAAGATTAGGTTCTATGGGAAGGTGGCGCGCCCCTCTAGCGCGTCTTTGTCACTACTCGAGTGCTCGCGCATTTGCTGCCGTGTTTCTTCTTTGCATTTTTGCCGTAAATCCGCTATTCGCGCAAACTCCTTCCATTTCCGAGCGCTTGCCCCAGAGCACTCTCTTTTACATGCAATGGCGCGGCAAGTCATTTCTCGGGGATGCCGATAAGAAAAATCACGTTCTTCAGCTCCTCGAGGATCCCGATTTCGAACCGGTTCGCCAGGCGCTCGCAAAAAACTTTCTTCAATGGCAGCAGAAGAACAGTTCCGCCGCTCCCGCCTTGCAACTCGCCGACCTCATCTCGTTACTGGATAACCCTGCGGCATTCGGCTTCATTGCCGGTCCGCAGACTTCGGGCGTAGGTCCCAGTAACCCATCGCACTTGGCGAGCCTTTTCTTCGTTTATGACGCCACCGGAAAAGCGGATCTAGTCTTAAAGCTGAAAGCTTTGGCGCAAGCTAGCAGTAAAACCAAGCCGGCAATTTCCACATATACGTTCGGCGGCAGCACCATCGAGGTCAGGACCGAAAACCCGAATGACGCAGCGAACCCGAACACGACCTACAGCACACGAGCTGGAAACTATTTTCTGGTCACTACACAGAAAGACGCCATAGAGGATTTGGTGACCCGCTTCGGTTCGGCTGCAAAACCAAATTCGTCCGTTATGGACTTGCCGGAATACCAAGCCATCCGTCCTTACATCGGAGAAGATGCCGCCGTGGAATATTTTATCCACCTTCCCGATCCCGATAAATGGATCCCCGCCGACCAAAAAGATAAGCCGGTAGCAAAGTTCATCCGCAGTGTGCAATTGGAGAAAATTCACGCGGCTGGCGGAGGCATCAGCTTCGCCGCTGAAGCAACGCGCGCTCATGGCGCGATCCTGGGAGACACTTCTGCCGGAAGTTTCTTCGATATTGCCGGTGCGAGCACTACAACATTTCAGACGCAACCAATCGTCGGTACAGGTGCGTATTTCAGTATTTCCAAATTTGACTTTGGAGCCTTATATCAAACAGTGCGTACAGGCGCTGTTGCGGCCATGACTCCGCAGCAGTCGGCGGGACTGCTCGGAGCCGAGGCCATGGCCCAAGGATTTCTAGGAATGTCCGTTTCCGATGCGCTGCAGCTCTTTACCGGAGAGTTTGGCGATCGCATTTCGTTCGCGGAAGACGGCGAATCCCAACAACTTTATGCACTCACCATTCAGAAGCCGCAGGATGTGTTGAGGCTGCTGCGGGCCGCTTTTGCCAAAATGATCGCGGCAGAGGACACTTCTGGAGATACGACTTATTTGGATTTTTCCTATCCCTTTAAGGACCCCGAGACGGGGCAGCAGCGCCGTAGTTTTTATTATGTCGCGGTAACTCCTCAATTCATCATCATGGGGCCGCGCAAAGCGATGGTCCGCGGAGCCGTCGCGCGAATTGGCGGCAAAGCCACTGCAGCGGCATCTTCGTCGGAATCTGTTGTCACCGATCCGGAATTCGTGCGGTTGCGTTCGCTGCTTCCGGAAAAACTTTCCGGCAGTGGCGGCTCTGACCTCGCCAGGATTCCGTGGGATAAAATTATTGCTCGTTTCATCGAGCAGATGGAATCGGCCAAACAATCGAACCAGAACAATCCTCCCACCGCAGAATTGCTGCGCCTCATAAAACCCGGATTGGTCAACCGCCATCTGAAAGCGAGTGCCAATGGATGGTGGAAAGATTCGGGTGGAATCTACTTTGATTACTACATTCAGTAGCCGGTCTTCCTGGCCGCAGACCATTCGACGACGGGAAAATTGAATGCGCCGCCACGCGTTTTTAATGGCTTTCGTTTTTACCACCATTAGCTTTGGCCTTCAGCTCTCATCCTCCGGCCAATCGCCCGCGACGACTGCACAAGAAAATACCGCGCCGGCCCGGTTCGCCTATGGCGGGAATGCCGCGCAAAACCCCGCCGCGTTTATCGGCAATCTGATATTTCTGCCGGTCAGAATTGATCAGGGCAAACCCCTGCTTTTCGAACTGGATTCCAGCGCGAGTGCGACATCGGTTGATCCAAGTTACGCGCCCAACGCATCAACTTCTGCTAACTCCGGAGCATTCGTGCCGAATTGCGTCCTCGCTCTTCCAGGTGTGCAGTTGCCCATGCGCGCGCTCACTGTCGCGGGCAAAAAAGATTTCGGCTTGCAGATGGGCATGCCGTATTACGGAACTCTCGGAGCGGATTTCTTTGACCGTCTCGTGGTTGTGGTCAATTATCTTCGGCAAACGGTTCAGCTTTACGATCCCGCAACTTTCGCCTACTCCGGTTCGGGAAAAAGTTTCCCGCTAACCTTCGCAGGCACCGCGCCGCTGATTCGGGCAAAGTTCGAACTTTCCGGCCACAAATCGCTGGAAGCCAATTTTGAAGTGAATACCGCGCTCGATGCCGCCATCGTATTTTCCAGCGCCTACACCGAGGCTCGCCGTTTCTCGTCAGTACGTTTCAAGACTGTCGCCAGCTCTTATCCACAGCTCGATGGGGGTGCGAAAATCTTTCTGGGCCGCTTGAAAATATTTCAGCTCGGTCCATATGTAGTCGAAGAACCAGCCGCCGCTTTTTCTCAGTCGAACCCATCCAAGGGCAGTGACCCAACCCTGGCGGGTGCCATTGGCGCCGGATTTCTTCGCCGTTTTACCGTAGTTTTCGATTTTCCACATCAACGCATGATTCTCGAGCCAAACTTGGAGTTCAATAAATTTGCCGAAGAAGACATGAGCGGCCTCTCGATCGTTGCAAAAGGCGCAAACCTCAGGACTTTCGAAATCGTGCGCGTTCAGCCTGGCAGTCCGGGCGCTGCGGCCGGAATCCACGAGGGAGACATCATTGCCGGAATTGACGAAGAACCTGCCGCCGACATCACGCTCAATGCAGTGCGCGATCTATTTCGCCAAGTTGGCCACAAATACAAGCTGGTAATCGAACGGAACGGAAAAACTCAGGAAGTAGTGATTGAAATGAAGCGTTTAGTCTGACCTGCGGGATTCAGATTCCTAATTCAAAATTTGCATTGTCGTGCGGGAGTTATCGTTAATGGAATTTCCGCATGGCATGGGCCATCTCATGCAGCCGGGAATTTACTTTCCCAAATACGCTGCCAGGTCCAAATTTTCCCCCAGATTTTCGTTTGCCCGCGTTCACGCCTGTAAGGATTTCAATGCCTTGTTCGACGGTTCCCACTGGATAGATGTGAAATTGCCCTTCGCTAACAGCCTCGATTAGCTCGTCGCGCAACATTAAATCGTCCACATTCTCCGCCGGAATCAGCACTCCTTGTCTTCCAGTCAAGCCTTTCAATTTGCAGACATCGTAAAATCCTTCGATTTTCTGATTCACACCGCCAATCGGCTGAATATCGCCATGCTGATTCACTGAGCCGGTCACCGCCAGTTCCTGTCTGATTGGAAGCTCTGCTAGCGCGGATAGCAACGCATAAACCTCAGCCGAACTCGCGCTGTCCCCGTCCACCCCTGAATATGATTGCTCGAAGCAAAGGCTCGCAGAAAGTGACAGCGGTTTATCCTGCGCGAAGGTGCGCCGCAGATAGCCCGAAATAATCTGTACTCCCTTATCGTGAAAACGCCCGCTCAAATTCGACTCGCGCTCGATGTTGACGATCCCCGCTTTACCGAGTGATGAAGTAGCAGTAATCCGCACCGGCTTGCCAAACGGATATCCGCCGATTTCGATTACGCTCAATCCATTCACCTGGCCCACGCGCGTTCCGGTTGTATCGATAAACAGCAAGTTCTGGTCGATCATCTCGCGGATTTTCGTTTCCGTCAGATTGTGCCGCTCCACCTTCGCATCCAGCGCTTTGCGCACGTGTTCCGCGGTCACTACCGACCGCTTTTCGTTTCGCGCCACATAACAAGCCTCGCGAGCTAAGTCCGCAAGATCGAAAAAGCGCGCGGTGATTTTCCCTCTGCGCCCCGCCAGGCGAACGCCATGCTCCAGGATCGACGCAAAGGCGGTGCGGTCGAACGGGCAAAGCCCTTCATCGTTGCAAATCTTCCGCAACCTCCCGGCATACTCGCGAATAATTTCATCGCTCCAGGTCATTTCTTCGTCGAATTCCACGCGCACTTTGAAAATCTTCCGAAAGTCTTCTTCGAAATCGTAAAGCAGCTCGTACATGTCGCGGTCGCCGATCAAGATGATTTTTACATGTATGTCGATCGGCTCCGGCTTCAGTGCCGCCGTGCTGAAGGGAAAAAATACGTCCACTGGCTGGATTTCGAGTTTTCCATGATTGAGCGTCCGCTTCAGAGTGCGCCAGACGCCTGTCTCGGTTAGCGCGTCCAACGCGTACATCACCAGATAGCCGCCGTCCGCTCGCAGCAACGAACCGCCACGCAGGTCCATGAAGTCAGAACTCCACCCGCCGCGCGTATCGTAGCTGCGATGAATGGTGCCAAAAAGGTTTGCGTAGGTCGGAATCGTCTCGAAAACTACCGGGCATTTCTCGCTTTCGCCATGGGCCAGGATCACATTAACGCCGTAAACGCGAAATGGATCACGGTCCGTGCGTTCCACGCGTGTTCCCCCGCCGCCCTCCGAAGGAGGTTGCTCTTCTTCGCCTTCGCGCTCCTTGAAGGGCTCGAGATTATCCAAAATGTGATGGCGCACTTCTTCCAGATACTCGGAAATCTGCGTGCTCGGATATTTCTCCTTAAGTTCCTCGATCACGCCGTCCACCAGTACTGACGCGGCCTCTTGTTCCAGATAGCTCATCTCGCTGGCCAGCTCGCGCGAAAGCGAAAGCGTTTTGCGATAGACCACCGTGAACTCTTGGCGGAACTGGTCGTACTTTCGCTCCAATTCCTCTGCCGCCGGGCTTTCCAGCTTTCCATCCTGCACCAGCTTGGGAATTTCCTCGATAGGCACCATGGCGCCCTCGATCACTGGAAAAATTTCAGGCAGTGCGACGGCGCCAACCTGCATTCGCCCCAGCGCAAACTGCTCCCGCGCGATGCGCCGAGTGAAATCGTCCATCAATTCTTTTTCACGCAAAGTGAAACGCTCCACAATGCGCGTCTTCTGTCGTTGGAAGGGTTCCCCCTCGAAAACCTGCGGAATGCGCCGGCGCAAAAAATCGATGCCGGTTTCCACTTCCTTCTTGAATGCATTGGCTTGTCCGCGGGTTAACGTCAGCAAGCGCGGGCGATCATTATTTTTGAAATTGTTTACGTAGCAGCGGTCCGGAGCGATCTCGCTCTTCGGGTGCATATCTTCAATCAACCGCACGATCATTCCGCCGCGGCTCGTGCCGGATAGCCCACAAACAAAAAGATTGTAGCCGGGCGCGGTGAGCTCCACGCCCATGCGCAACGCGCGCAACGCGCGGTCTTGTCCGGTGTCTCCCGTGGACGGCTCCACTTCCGCCGTAGTCTCAAATGGAATTCGCGCCGGGTCGCAGTGCCATCGCAATTTTTCCGGCGGCAAGCTCGCGTGTTTTGAATTGGAATTTTTCTTCATCCCGCTTCCGAAGGCCGCTACTCTAACACGCCGCCTAATTTGTTCCCACCCGCTTTGGATTTTGTGTTTCTAACAGCAGCGCCTGGCGCGTAGAGGTCCAGCATGCTCGCTCCCGCCGCCACAACAATCGGTCCGAGCACTATCCCTAGCATGCCGAAGACGCTGATCCCGCCCAGTACGCTGATGAATACCACCAAGCCGCCCATCTGCGCGCGGCCGCTAATCATCCAAGGACGAATAATGTTGTCCACCAGTCCCACGATCACGCCGCAAAAAATGATTAGAACGATTCCCATCCCAATATGTCCGTCCACCATCAAGCTGATCGCCGCTGGCACCCATATCAGCGCCGAGCCCACCACCGGAATCAGCGAGAAAAACCCCATCATCACACCCCAGAAAATTGGCGCGCGAATTCCGGTTAATCCGAAGGCCACCCCGCCCAACACTCCGTGCGCCACGGCCGCCACCAAGCTGGACGTCACGCTCGCAAAAATTAATTCGCGCGTTTCACTGATCATGCGGTCGCGATGCGCTTTCTCAAACGGAAGCACTTCCCGCAAACGCGCCACAATCGCATCGCCATCCCGAAAAAGATAAAACATAGCCAGGATCACAACGGTCAGATGAAATAAAAACATCGCCGTGTTGCGCAGCACCGTACCCACTCGCGCAGCCATATAACCAGCGCCGGCGTCCGCATATCGATGGATCGCCGTGGTCAGATCGCCGGAATTCGCGTCAGGGAATCGCTCTTGAATACGAAGCCATAGATCATTCACCCAGGAAAAATGTCCGCTCTGAATTTGCTGTTGTACCAGCTGCACCGCTTCCACAGTTTCCCGGATAAACGCCCCAGTCACCAGCAACGTGGGCACGATTATGATTAACGTCACACCCAGCGTGCTCGCCGTAGCAGCAAGCGTGCGCCCCCACTTCCGCGCCAGTCGAATATAGACGGGGTACGCCACCACAACCATAACCATCGCCCATGCCAGAGCAGCGAGAAATGGTTGGAACACAAGAAAAACCAAATAGGCCAGCACAATCAGAATTCCATAGAACAACGCGGCTCCCAGCCGCTTTTGCGTCGTGCTCAGTTCCACTGTCACTTATTCCTCGCTACATACCTTTGCAAACAGACTGATAGTGTCAATCGGCCAGTTTGTCAACTCTAGCACCACCGCCAATAGGACTTGTCTCTCTTACCGGGCACCCTTTCTCAATATGCACATGCGAATAGTGGCTAACACTTGTGCCTCACTCCCAAAATCCCTCGGCCAGGATGTATAATCCATCCAGCTTTCGCGGTGTTGTGATGCCAGATCCGGCTTGCCAGCACAAACGCACCCAGCTCATCGCCAAAGATGACGACACCCAGTATGTGGAGTGCCTCGATTGTGGGGAAATCTTCGAGGTTGGCGAACTGAATGATGGCCTGGGCTCCGGCGAATCTCTTTCAGACGCCTGATTTCGAACAGCAGCCTCCTCGAACACGCCAGAAACAACGCCTTTCTCCTTGGCGCTTTCCGGGAGTAGAATGCCCGCAATACGCTCATTTGTAGATGTTGTAGGAGGTTCGCATGGGAAAAGCTTTGTGTGTTTTGTCGATGTTGCTCTTGGCAACTGTCTCCATGTCCGCGCAGGAATCAAAACCCAGCACTCCTGCCGCTGAATATAAGATTCCACCGGAAGCGGCAAAAATGGCCAACCCCGTAAAACCTACAGCCGCCTCAATCGCCCAGGGTAAAAAAATGTATGAGATCGACTGTGAAATGTGCCATGGAAAAGACGGCGACGGCAAAGGCGACCTGGCGGCAGATATGAAAGTTAAACTTGCCGATTATCACGATCCCGCCGCACTGAAAGATCGCACGGACGGTGAGCTTTTCTACATCATCAAGAACGGCAAAGGCGAAATGCCTTCAGAAGGTGATCGCGCGAAATCGGACGCAATATGGAATCTGGTGAACTACATTCGCTCCCTGGCCAAAAAAGAACCGTCCAACAAATAGAAAATTATTGTCCCTCATTGGCCTTGTAAGTTGGGGTTTGGTCACAATATACCGAAGCGAAATTACACGGCTTTAGCCGCTGAAGTTGGATTTCCAGAAAATTGGAACCTGTGAAATACGCGGTGTACAACTCTCGTTCTCAGCGGATGTTAAGTTTTTCAATGATACGAGTTACTTCGTTGGTAGGAACATCATAAAGAGTATGCTCATCTTCTTGCTCCAGCCTCCCTCGCAAATATTCAGCCGCGATGTAACTCGCTTCACGGTCGGAAAGATTTCTTCCCGCGCGCGCCCGAAATTCCACGAATCCCGGATGCGCCAGCCCCAGCACTACGCCACGGCCGTCCACTAAAAATTTACAATCCATCGTGTCGGCATGCCGCGTAGCGATTCCGTTCCAGCAATGTGAAAACCTGCACTTATATACGTAATCCGTTACTTTCGAAGACACGTCAAACGCGCCTACGAAGTCGCTCATCGCGCCGGCATTTGGAATCGTTGGATAGGAAGCTTTCGCCATCTCAGATTTTCTGAGCGCTTACTTTCGTGCCCCAACTGCCACCGGCTGCCCTGCTGCTTGATAGCTTCGGATCGCGGCCGCCACACCTGCTCCGGCGGGCACGCGGCGTCCCTGATCCAGCAGCACTTTCTCCAGCGCCGCGAGAAATAGTAAAACATTCGTATTCTGCGACGAGTAACCCATCAATCCGATTCGCCAGATTTGTCCCTTGGTCTTGCCGATGCCGCCGGCAATCTCGATGTTGAATTCATCCAGAAGCTGCTGGCGCACTTTTCTATCGTCCAGCTCAGCAGGAATTTTCACCGCCGTGACGGTAACCAGCCGGTCCGCAGGATCGGAGACAAACAGTTCGAGTCCCATGGCTTCGATGCCTGCAACCAGCGCCTGCTGATTCCGCTGATGGCGATCCCAGCGAGCTTCCAATCCTTCCTCTAATACGATACGCAGAGCTTCTCGCAGGCCATAGATTAACGACACCGGCGGCGTGTGATGATAATTACGCTCTGAGCCCCACATGGTCATAATCGGTGTGATATCGAAATACCAGCTTTCCACTTTTGTCTTGCGCGCGCGTATCAAATCTTCCACCCGGCCGTTAATAGTGATCGGCGCCATGCCTGGGGGCGCGCTGATGGCCTTTTGCGTGCCGCTAAAACAAATGTCAATCCGTTCGCGATCCACATTCAGCGGGACGCCCGCGAGCGACGCGACCGTATCCACGATCAGCAAGGCTCCCAGCTCATCGGCCACCTTGCGATAATTTTCCAGCCGTTGCACCACTCCGGTGGAAGTTTCACCGTGCGCCAAACCGACAAATTTAATCTTTTTTCCTTTGCCTGCGCGCCGAATGTCCTCAGGATCAACTGTGCGGCCCAGCGGGGCCTCCACACGAATCACTTTCGCCGGACTGCGTTCCGCGATCACCGCCATGCGCTCGGAGAACATTCCATTCGCGCAAACGATGCACTCGTCGCCTTCCTCTAGCGGATTCAGCACGGCGGCTTCAATCCCGCCCGAGCCGGATGCCGACACCGGATACGTGATCCGGTTCTCGGTCTGGAACACACGGCGAAGCAAAACTTGTACGTCATTCATCATTTCCAGAAACCATGGATCCAGATGCCCAACCAGCGGCGCGGACATCGCGCGATAAACTCGCGGGTCCATGCAGGAAGGCCCGGGGGTCATCATCACTCGTGTTGGTGGAAGCAATTCGCCGATAATTTCTTTCATAATTTTCTTCCTCGCAGCCTCAAGAGTACTTCGCCTGTTTTCAAAATCATGCGGATCGGGGCACGGTACCCAGCTGTAAAACGTCCTGCTGAAGCAGATAGTCTCCCTAAAATGGCTGCCTCCGGTCAACCTCCAATATGGCGCCAAATTGGAACGAATACCGCTCCTGGCTTTACGAAAAATCGCAGCCTAACTCACCATGCCGCAAGGCCAGTTAACTGATTGGAACAAGTAGGGGTTAGCAGTTTCGCAACTCTTTTCTCGCCGAGTTGAATGGCCTATACCCGTGTGCTAAATTTCCAAATTAGCCCTTATAAACATGATAGACCAAAAAACAGTCGTGTCGGATAAGCCTAAAATCTCGCGAGTAGAGGTTTATTGGCACACCGTCACTTACAAAACCATGGCGATTTACGCCTTGCTGATTATTGGCGCGATCCTCGCCGGGTCTTATTTTGCTTTCCCCGATCTTTCGGGCAAACTCGTAAAGCGTCTTAATGCGGCGGTGTCCGCGCACGACGCCGGCGTAGCCACCATCACTGCGCGCCAGGCCCGCTTCGTCAACCTGGATGGAAAAGTGCAGGTAAAAAAAGTGAATTCGGTCGAGTGGCAAAGCGCTGACTATCAGCTCACCCTCGACAAAGGTGACCTCATCCAGACCGGCCCGGAAGGCGTCGCTCGCATGGCCTTCGCCGACGGCACCACATACACTGTGAAGGGCGATACTCTGGTCACCGTGGAAGAAAATATAGTTGAGCAGGATCACGCCTCGCAAGTCGGCGTCCACATCAGTTCCGGGCAAGTGGACCTCGCTACCGGTGCATGGGAAGTTCCGGGTTCGAAGGCGGAAGTTTCTTTTGAAAACGCCGTGGCCTCGCTGCGCGCGAATAGCCGCGCTGCTGTCAGTAGCGATCCCACCACGAAGCAGCAGCAAATCACCATCGCTTCCGGTAGTGCGGAATTGAATCGTGGCGGAGAGCATCTCGATATCGGCCAGTTTCAACGTGTGACTTTCCCGACCGGGGGGGCCATCACCAAAACCGATGTCCTTGCCCCTCCCGAACTAGACACGCCGCTGAATCTGCAGGCGATCACCGTCTTGAATCCGAAACATGATCCGGTCCATTTCTCTTGGAAGCCGGTGGCGACAGCAAAGTCCTACGAATTTCAGGCCAGTACCACCGCAATGTTCAGCAAAATTATTATGGACAAGAAAACAAGTTCGGAAGGCGTGGACATCGTTGGACTCGATCCCGGCGATTATTATTGGCGTGTTCGCGCGATCGACGCGAAAAACGCTACCAGCGATCAAAGCGAGCCCTACAAATTCACGTTGGTGATACAAGGTAAAGAGCAGGAAATGCTGCTCGAGGTGGATAATACTGTATTGCAGGGAAACGTGGTCGAGATCATCGGGCGCACTGAGCCCGGAGCAGCTCTAATTATCAATGGTGAACCGGTCGCTAGCATCCAAGCGGATGGGCAGTTCCGCCATTTCCTGCCGCCCATGCCAAAAGGTTCTTACGAAGTTATCATCACCGGCCAAAATCGCCGGGGCGGTACAGCAACCAAGCGCGTGCAAGTTGTGATCCCGTAACATAAAAATGCGCTAGCAGGTTTCGAAGTCTGCCAAACTCGCCGCCGCGGCGCGCAAGCCGAACTCAGGGGGAACGCAAGACGTGACGAAAAACGGCTACAACATGCGGTCGGTCTTCAGTCTTTTTTCATCCGACCTGGCCATTGACCTCGGCACCGCCAACACGCTCGTCTTCGCGCGCGGAAAGGGAATTGTTGTAAACGAGCCTTCTATCGTCGCCATCAACAAAAATAGCGGTGAAGTTGTCGCGGTCGGCCGCGAAGCGAAAGAAATGCTAGGAAGAACTCCGGGCAACGTCGTAGCCATCAAGCCCATGAAAGACGGCGTCATCGCCGACTTCAAAGTCACCGAAAAAATGCTCACGTATTTTATTCAGAAAGCTCATAACCGCCGCGTCCTGGTGCATCCCAGAATCGTCATCGGCGTTCCCAGCGAAATTACTCCGGTAGAAAAGCGGGCGGTGCAAGATTCCGCCTATCGCGCGCGTGCCAGCGAAGTGTATCTGGTGGAACAAGCCATGGCTGCGGCCATTGGAGCAGGCCTCCCCATCGAAGAGCCTTCCGGGAACATGGTGGTGGATATTGGCGGCGGTACTACCGACATCGCCGTCATCTCCATGAGCGGTATCGTCTATTCGCGCTCCGTTCGCGTCGCTGGAAATGAAATGGACGAAGCGGTGATGCATTACTTGAAACGCAAATACAACCTGCTCGTCGGCGAACGCACAGCGGAACAAATCAAAATCGAAATTGGTTCTGCCTATCCACTCGAAAAACCGCTGACTCTGGAAGTAAAAGGCCGCAACTTGATCGAGGGTGTGCCGCGCACCGTCACCATAGACGACAGCGAAATTCGCGAAGCGCTTTCCGAATGTATCTCCACAATTTTAAACGCCATTCGCGTCGCTCTGGAACGCACTCCACCCGAGCTTTCCGCCGACATCAGCGACCGAGGCATTGTGCTTACCGGGGGTGGTGCGCTGATCAAGAATCTCGACAAGCGCATCCGCGAAGAAACCGGGCTTCCTGTTTCCATTGCCGACGATCCGCTAGCCTCCGTCGTGCTCGGAACCGGGAAAATGCTGAGCGACTTCCGGTTGTTGCGCCTGGTTTCGATTGACTGATGAAACGGTTGGAATCTTTTCGTTTTTGTCTTGGTCTTTTAGGCTGTCATCCCGAGCGTAGCGAGGGATCTGCTCTTTGCATCCGCGCCACAAACAAACGTGCGGCTTGGGCTGAGGGCGTCTAACGGATGTTTTAACCGGTTCTAAAGTTATGATCGACACCTTCTCTCGTCATCGTCCGCTGGCCCTGCTCGCAACTGTTGTTCTTGCGCAAGTGCTCCTTCTCGCTTTCCAAATCAAACGCGAGAACAACGTGCGCCTCATCCGCTATTGGGCTGTTGAATTGATGACGCCTCTGGAGCGGGCCGGTACCTGGACCTTTTCCCACGTCGGCGGAATCTGGAGTGGTTACGTCGGGTTGCGCAACACACGCGCTGAAAATGAACGCTTGCGCAACGATGTGAACACGCTACGCCTCAGAAATCGCGAGCTGGAAAGCGAGTCCGCGGAAGCCCATCGCCTGGCAACACTCCTTAACTTCCGCGAAGCTCACACGGAAGCGCCCATGCTTGCCGCACAAGTGATTGGCGCAAGCGCCGATCCCACTTCGCACACACTTTTCATCAATCGCGGTGAACGGGATCACGTGCGAAGAAATATGGGCGTCATCACTCCCGACGGTGTCGTCGGAAAAATCGTGGAGGTTTTTCCCTCCACCGCGCAGGTTCTTTTAATAAATGACAAGGACAGCGGCGTCGGCGCTCTTTTCGCCGCCTCGCGCACGCACGGCGTAGTGAAAGGAAGCGGAGATCCCCAGCCGCACATGGAATACGTGATTAACGAAGAAAAACTCCAGTCCGGAGACGTTATCGTCACCTCGGGCGAAGATCGTATCTTCCCCAAGGATTTGCTGATTGGCACAGTAGACGCGACCAAGCCCGGAAACCCATTCCAAGTAATTTCCGTTCGGCCCGCGGCGCGTCTGGACCGTCTCGAAGACGTTATTGTGCTGCTCTCGCAGCAGGAACTCTTGCCCAAGAAGACGGAAGAAGCATCCGAAACCAGCGACGTGACGCCCGCCCAAACGGCCACACCGCCTCCACCGAAAGCATCAGGAGTTGTAACCGACCCAAACAAATTTAGACCTGCTGCAGCCGCTTCAATCCAGACTGCGCCTCCAGTGAACAGAACTCCGGCGTCGAAATCGCCCGCCCCTCACCGATAATGGCCTACATGCTCAATGTCGGTGCGCACTCGGAGCCAAATGTTGAGGTGCACAAATTCTACAGCGGCACCATCATTGGCACCGTTTTGCTCGCTCTGGTGTTTCAGGCCTTCCTGCATAAGTATGGGCGCTGGTCTGAGCTGATCGATCTTCCACTCCTCGTCACTATTTATTTTGGAGTCAGCCGCCGTAATCCTGTGTCGGGGTTATTTCTGGGAGGGGCTATCGGCATCCTGCAGGACGCCCTGAGCCACGACAATCCCATCGGCATGTATGGGATTGCAAAAACGATCGTAGGCTATCTCGCTTCTTCGGTGGGAGCGCGGATCGACACCGAAAATCCGATCAGCCGTTTCGGCCTGATCTTCTTATTCTTCCATTTCCATCAAGCGATTCTAGCGGTGACGCAGCGTGTTCTGCTGAACCACTCCGCGCCATTCTTCACCTTGCACTTGTTCATCGATTCTCTGGTCACCGCGGCATTCGGCGTGGTTCTTTTCGCTCTCCTCGACCGCCTCCGCCGCAATTCCTAGAGCAGAAACTTTACTTCGACCTGCTTATTCCGATCGCAGAGCCTCCATCACATCGATGCGCGCAGCCCGTGCCGCCGGCAGAAAAGACGCCACAACCGCTGCCAATAGGAGAACCGCCGCTGCCGCAATTATGGGTGCAGCGCCTGGCATACGCACATCCACAATGTAGCTGTTGGCGAGTCGCGCGATCGCGAACCCACACAGCGCACCCGCGATAATGCCGACACCCGCCATTACCGCGCCGTCAGCAATCACGCTGGTCAGAAGATTCCGGGGCTGCGCTCCGAGCGCGAGCCTGATTCCAAACTCGCGCGTCCGCCCGCTGACTGAAAAAACCAGCACACCAGCGACGCCAATTACGGCAATCGCCAGCGCCACCGCCGCGAATCCGCCAAACACGAGCGCATTCAAACGATCTGGTGTGAGCACTTCCGCGCGGACATCGTCCAGCGTCGCCGCATGCTCCACCGGTTGGTCCACCGACAAATCGCGGATGATCCGGGTAATCGAGGGCACCAGCGGGTACGGATCCGACTGGGTGTGAACGAACAATCTTCCTCCGCCAATTTCCTGATCGAGAGGGTGATACACCGTGAGCGTCGGGCCCGGCACTAGGTTCTCATCGTCCAAATCCGCAGCCACGCCAATGATGCGCCGCGGCTGCGGGCTCACATCAATAAATTTCATTACCGGATCACTCCACCACAAATGATGATTCACAGCGTCTTGGTTCGGGTACATGCGCTGGGCCACGCTCTGGCTCACGATTACGACCGGCTCGCTGTCTTTGCGATCAGCCTCGTTGAAATCGCGTCCCGCAATTATAGGAACTCCGAGCGCCACGAAAAATCCAGGCGATACAGTGCGGAACATTGCACGGGGGTCCTCTTCACCAGGGCCGTGCACGTGGCCATCGGCTGAAAACTGGAACCCCGGACCCCATGACCCCCTGTCGCGCCACGGCACAGCGGTGCCCACTGCGACGCGATCGACGCCCGGCAGCGCTCCGATTTGCCGAACTATCTCTCTGTAGAACCCGTTTATCTGTTCCGGCGTGCGTCCCTCGGTAACCGGCGGCACATTTATCGCCAGCACATTATGCGTGTCGAAACCGGTTCGCACATTTTGCAACGACAGAAGGGTTTTAATCAGCATGCCCGCGCCGGCCAGCAACATAAATGACGCAGCAATCTGCGTCACGGCGAACATTCGCAATCGGCGTCCGGTGCTGCCGGTGATTCGCACGCCGCCGCTGGTCAAACTCAATCCATTCGCAGTGTCCGCGGAAGGCAGGCGCGGCACAAAGGCCAGAAGTACCGCAGCAACTACTGCCAGCAGTGCACCAACCCACAGCATACTGGAGTCAATTTTCAGATCGAGTGCGCGCACCGAAAACCGTGAAGCATACCGCGCAAGAACCGCCACCATCGGTCGAGCGCTCAGCACGCCTAGTAGAGCGCCGGTTCCGCAAAGCAATAAGCTGTCGGCCAGCAGCAATCGCCGCAACGAGCCCGCGTTCGCGCCGAGCGCTCCACGGATTGCGAGTTCGCCTTCGCGCCGCACAGTGCGCGCCAGAATTAAATTTGCGGCGTTCGAGCAGGCGATGATGAAGACCAATCCGGAAGCTGCCAGCAGTACCCACAACACAGTTTTCGCGCCCGAAGTGATTTGATCGCGCAGCTTTACCGCGCTGATGTGGAATTTCGCTCCCTGGGAGTAATCCGCGGGATGTTGCGCGATCATCGCCCCGTAAACCGTGGCCAATTCGGCGCGTGCCGTCTCGATGTTCGCACCGGGGGCGAGCCGTCCAAAAAGTTCCGTCATGCGATGGACGCGTCCGGTCACCATGGTCGCGGACAAATGGTGCGGACTCGTCACCACGTTCGCAATAATTTCCGTCTCAGCCGGATACGGCACCGACGGTTCCAGGACGCCAACGATCGTGGCGGAGCGCGCGCCGGACCCGCCCGAATCGAGTTTGATGGTCTTACCGATTACAGAGGGATCCTTCTTCAGCACCGTTGACCAGAAGCGATACGTCAGCACCACTGCGCCCGCTGCATTTGGCCCGTCGTCGTGCGCATCGAGCAAACGGCCGAGCACTGGATGCAATCCCATCACTTCAAAATATGAGCCGTCCACCACGCCGGCTCGCACTTCGCGCGGTTCGCCCAGCCCGACCATGCTGAAGCCCATTTGGGAGAAGTCGCCGAACTGGCTCACCGTTTTTACGCGAGATTGCAGGTCCTGAATCTCGGGAACCGAAAAGGTGGTGTTATCGACGTCGATGCCGGGCGCGCTCTGGCGGATGTAAATCAGCCGGTCCTCGTCGCGATTTACAAGGGGCCGCAACAGCACTCCTCTCACTACGCTGAAGATCGCGGCGTTCGCGCCAATACCCAGCGCCAGCGTGAGGACCACGGTGATCGCCAATCCCTTGGTGCGCGCCAAGGAGCGCAGCGCTACTTTTAGATCGCGAAGAAGCAAGTCTAGTTTGAGCATGGCCGCTCGATCTCCCTAAACAGTGATTCCATCAAGATTGTGGTGGTCGCCCCATTGGTTAATCGAACAGGTTCCGTGCAAATCGACATTTCCAAATATCAATTCTAGCCCCGGTTAGAAATAGGGCCGAGGTTTGTTTTCTATAACTTACAGCCATTTCTGTTTGTTGGCCAGAACCGGTTAGACTTGCCGGAGACGGGTAAGGTTTGCAGAAAAGTTTGTCTTCAACAGATGGAACTTGACTGCCCGCTGCCCACCTAGAAGCGGCTATATCGGACTGTTGATTCTCCACCGGGAGCAAGGGATGCGAGCGAGCGGTGCACTCACGGGCAGATCTAGACCGCCCAGCCGACTTTTTCCAGCCCTGCCGTTCCGCCATGTCGCAAATCCTCATCGCGGCAGTAATAATAGGAAGTCCGAAACCCAAATACAAGGGTGCGAGGCGGTGGACGTCTATCCGGAGACACAGTGGACTGTCGAGATGACGGTTGGCAATTTGCATCGATAACCAAAAAGGCAAAAATCAGATAGATTATTGCTGGATCTGGCGATCTTCGAGCGTCGGAGGTCGCTCTTTCAGCGTGTAGCCGCTCGTGCTCATCTTCATCATCAGCGCTGCGAGGTTCAGGATGCGCGTTGAAGTTTCCTCCGGATTCAAGCCTCGTGAGTGGATATTTGAAATTAGGTTTCGGTTGGCGTCGGTATGTGAAGCGCGGGGTCGGTATGCCATATAGGCAGACAAACTTTCGGCTGTGGAGAGTCCCGGGCGCTCGCCGATGAGTAGCACGGCGACACGCGGCTTTAACAAATCGCCAATCTCGTTGAGAATGCCCACTCTGCACCGATAGATCACAAGCGTCTTTCCAATTTTCCAACGGCGCTGATTCGCCCCTTCGCACAGCAAAGGCAGTAACAGAGGAACTTGTGCCGCGACTGCGGGAACTGATAATCCGTCGCCAATAGCGATTTGGAGATCATTGCCTACGTTGCAATAGCTTTGTATTTTGGCGCGGGATTCGTCGTCGAAATACCGTCCTAAATCTGGGTGTAGTAGGTATTCGTCTTTTGAACGTGCTTTTGTGCGGGTCTCAAATAATCCCCAACGCTCCACAAATGCGCTATCGAAGATTTCCTCCATGTTCAGCTCGGCGCGGACAGCGTCTCGCGCGGCGGCGTGCGCTTCGCGCAAATCCATTTGCGTGCTCGTGCGATAGGCGGCTCCCGCGCGGCCAATCAGCAAGCGGGCTGGAGTGCGCGCCCGGATCTTTTGAACGATTTCCGGCAGGTCAGAAGTAGCGAGTTCCACATCCCGCGCGTTCGCCATCAATTGATCCCGTCTAAGGACGATTCCAGTCCTTGCATCAGTTGGCGGCGCGCCGGCGCATCCAGCAAAACCGGTTCGCCATCTCGATAAATTCCCGTGGCCTGCAGCCAAGCCAGAAATTCGGGAGCCGGTTTCAGCTTGAACAGTCTCCTGACCGCAAGCGCATCGTGATAACTGGTGGATTGATAATTCAGCATCACATCGTCGCCGCACGGAACGCCCATAAAGTAGTTGCACCCAGCCGCACCCAGCAACAGTAAGAGGTTGTCGGCCGAATTCTGATCCGCTGCCGCGTGATTCGTGTAGCAGACGTCGCATCCCATTGGGAGGCCCAGAAGTTTTCCCATGAAGTGATCCTCCAAACCGGCGCGAATGATCTGGCGTTCATCGTAAAGATATTCGGGACCGATGAATCCAACCACGCTGTTGACTAGAAAGGGCTCAAACACGCGGGCGACGCCATACGCCCTTGCTTCGAGCGTCACTTGATCCAGCCCGTGATGTGCCTCAGCCGATAACGCGCTGCCTTGGCCCGTTTCGAAATACATCACGTTCGAACCTTTCCAATCGACGTCACGCCCACGATGGTGCCCCAGAACCCGCTCGCGGCCCTCTCGCAACGTCGCCAGCGAAATGCCAAAGCTGCGATTCGCCGTTTCGGTTCCGGCAATCGACTGAAATAGCAGGTCCACCGGCGCTCCCCGTTCCATGGCGGCGAGTTGTGCACTGATGTGTGCGAGGCAGCACGTTTGTGTAGGCGCTTTGTAAATTTCGATCAGACGATCGAGCGCACGGAGAATAGCATCCACTTTTTCGATGGAATCTGACGCTGGATTCACCCCAATCACCGCGTCGCCGCATCCGTAAAGCATGCCTTCAAATGCAGCCAGTAGAATTCCGCCGATATCATCGACAGGATGGTTCGGTTGCACGCGAATTCCGAGAACTCCACGCTCGCCCATGGTGTTGCGGCAACGCGTAACATTCCGGATTTTCGCTGCGGCCAGGACCAGGTCTTTGTTGCTCATGATCTTGGCTAGCGCTGCCGCGATTTCCGGGATGATCGCTCGCTGTAACTCCTTCAGGGCTGTCTCGCCGGTGGCATCGTCCAGGATGAACTCACGAAACTCGCCGACAGTCAGGCTCTGGATTGACTGAAAAGCATGCTGGTCGAAGGTGTCGAGGATTAAGCGGCTTACTTCGTCTTTGTCAGGGTCGATCAGCGGCTGCTGCACGATTTCGGCGAGTGTAAGGTCGGCGAGCTTGCGTTTGGCCGCGACTCTTTCGCGCTCCGACCGCGCGGCGATCCCCGCCAACTGGTCGCCGGACTTCTCTTCGTTGGCTTTGGCAAATAACTCTCGCAGATCGGAAAAAGTAAATTGCTCGGGCATAGATTCCCGGTGGATTGAATCACCGCGAATCGAAATTAGCATCAATTCCAGGCCAAGAGAAGTCGCGTCTCTTATGCGCAGTCTAACGCGAGCTAATTCTTCTTGTGAAAGATGGAGGTGATCGATTTGGTTTTCTTCACAACGCCGCCGCCAACATTGGCAGTGATGTAAGGCTCGTCAGTGGTTCCGGTGACATGTATTGGCACTCCGTTCCCGCTAAATCCGGTGATCACACCGATGCCAACTTTGCTGACGGCGTTCGCTGACGCCACTTTTACCAGCAGATTAAAGTCCAGTTGATCGGCCGGTGAGACCGTGCCACTTCCAGTTAGTTCGCCCATTCCTTCAATCACCGATTCGATCTGGTCGGCTACCACGCCTGCGTCCGTCATCCGCACGTTCGTGCGCAACTTGTCGAAATGCGTGGTGTCCCCGGATTTCATGCCGCTTAGCGCAGCGATGCCATGAATCTTTGAGCTGATGTCGAATCCCACCAGGGATGTGTTATCCAGCGCGATCGGACCGGTAATCACGAGTGATTTTGTCGGTCCAGTGACGGCCATGTTCATCGAGAGTGTGCCGCCCTTCAGCGTGGAGTTGTTAGGCAAATGCACGGCAGCCGCGGTCATCAACGGCTGCAGCTGATCGATCGGCAAATCCTGCCCCGCAACTTTGAAGTTCAGCAGCATATCTTCGGCGCCGGGCTTGACTGGACGGTATGTTCCGCTCGCGTGGATCTTGGCGTCGCCGATATTTACGGCGGCGTCCTCGATCTGTCCGGAGTTGTCTTTCACACGATGTGTTCCGCTGAACGCGATTTCCAGCGGCTTGGGCACCCCTGGCGCTCCCTTGTGCAGCTTGAGATTCTCGATGCGGGCGGTCCCGCTAGTGGTAAGCGTTTGGCCATCAAACTTCGCTTTCATCTCGGCATCCGCGAGGAACGACAAGCCAGTGGCGGGATCCAGAAGTCCCGCGCCTACGGGGTCCACACGCTTTGCGGAAATTTGCGCGTCAATCGGGCTGTTAGCTGCGTCCTCACGATTAATTGGGCCCAGGTACCCGGTGACGCTGGCGTTGCCGCCGCCCGGCAAATCGACCTTCAAGTCGAACGGGATACGCGCGGCCGTTGAAAAATCGTGCGCTGTAAGATTCACGTGCTGATACACGGTGGGCGGGCCATGCGCGGGCAGGGTTGTGATCGTGGCGTGACCGTTTTCGATAGCGATGCTTCCTATAGAGACCTCAGAAATTTCCGGCGCGGCAGGTTGTGAGCTTCCCGGAGGCGCGTTCGCAGCAACGCCGCCGGCGGCAACGGATATAGCAGGGCGTCCGATACTGGAAAAATTCCACGTGCCATTTGCCGCGCGAATCATGGCAATTTGCGGCGATTTTATTTCAAACCTGCGTATGTTCAGTTGATGGGAAAAGACGAGCGATCGCAGCGATACGCCGATGCGAACTTCTTTCGCCGTTAGAAACGGCGAAGAGCTGAAATTGGAATCGTCCGCAACGCTGATGTCTTCGGCTACCAGGTTGCCGGAGAAGACCGCGAGGCTCAGATTGCCAAGCTTTACGTTGCGGCCGAGCGTGTCTGTAATCTGTTTTTCGATGGCCGGGCGGAAGGTGTTGGCGTTGACGAACACCTTGATACAAACGATCGCCACAACAACCAGAGCGATAACTCCCAATAGAATTTTCGTCCAGAATTTCACAAAAACCCCTTACGGAGATGGTTTTGATGAGCCGGCGAACTGTGAAGCGAGAAGTATATGACGAGCAAGCACTCCCGGCTATCCGAAACTATCCAAACAGGGGCGTTTACGCGATGCCAGGCGTCATGCTTGCCCTTCGGACTGAGAATGAAAAGCACGTCTCAGTATTGACCTCCACATCCGGCAACATTCACTTGAAAAAAGGCGCGCAGTTGGTGCTGGAGGCAACCAGCTAATCGTGCAACTGTTGTTTGCGAAACTCCGCTACTACGGCATGCCATGCGCGCTGCTGCCGACTAGTTTCTGGAATTCGGGATCGTCGTGCAGGCAGTCGAAATCGGAGTCTCTGGCGGCCCAATTGAGGTTGGTATATCCGGCGGCCAAAGCCTTCTTGAATGTTTCAAGCGCTTCCGTCTTTTTCCCCAGTACCCCGTAGGTGCATGCCGCATTGTAGAGAGTGTTGGAATCGTTGGGACGCAGGGTCACGGCCGTCTGAAGATGCCGGATGCACTCCTCCTGGTCGTCCTTGAAGCTGGCTAATTGGTTGGCCAGCAAGATGCGCGCGCGAACGTCTTCCGGCACGAGTTCTAGCTGTTGACGAAGAACCTTGCAGATCCGTTGCCGCAGGTCCTCCGCCTCCGCTTTTCGTCCCAACCGTGCAAGACAGTTCGCGTAAGGGGGATACACATTGTAATCGTCGCCATTAGCATCGATGGCCTGCGGTATGAGGGCCACGCAGTCTTCATAACGCCCCGATGCGAAGTACGCACTGCCGAGAACAGTCCAAACTCCTTCACAGTCCGCTTTGCGTTCGATGGCCCGCCATGCCAGCATGGCTCCTTCCTCGTATTTCTTCTGCGAATAGCAGATGCGGGCGCGTGCCACCAAAACCTCCGGAAGGTCGGGGGCCAGAGCCGTGGCCCGGTCGCAAGCGGCCAGTCCTCGTTCAATCCATTTCGGGCTTTGTTCCCGAATTTCGTAAATCATGCCGCACTGATGCGCAATCGCGGCGTAGGCCAGAGCGAAATTCGGATCCAATTCTACGGCCCGTTCGAACATTTGCAGGGCATAGTCCACGTTCTCGCGGCGCGCATAACTTCTTCCACGCAGATAGAAATCGTAAGCTAATGCGTTCTCCGTAGGCTTGCGTGCGATAGTTTTCTCTTCCTGTGGAGTCAGCGTGATGCGAAGAGCTTGCGCAATGCTGCGCGCGATTTCCTCCTGGATGGCAAAAACGTCTTCGAGCTGGCGGTCGTAACGCTCCGCCCAGACGGAATGCCTGGTTGAAACTTCAATCAACTGGGCGGTGATGCGCACACGGTTGCCGGCGCGGCGGATGGATCCTTCCAGAATGTAACCGGCGTCCAGCTGCTGGCCTACCTGAAGAGCGGTGACCGGCTTGTCGCGAAACGCGAGCATCTCCGAGCGCGGAAGTATTTCCAGTTGGGCGATCTTGGAAAGCTCAGTGACAATATCTTCGGTAATCCCATCGCGGAAGTATTCGTCTTCTTTGCCGCCGCCCTGATTTTCGAAATAAAGAACAGCCACGGATTTTTGCCGGGCAGGAACCTGCGCCGTGGAATTGGTAGCGGCCTTTTCCATTACCGTCCTGCGGCTTGTTTCCATATCCCGGCTGAGCCGTTTCAGGTCGGCGCGGACATCGGAAGCATGCTGGTAGCGCAGGTCGGGCTCTTTCTCCAATGTCTTGCCGAGAATGTTTTCCATCGCCAAGGGCAAACGGGGATTGAGCTCCTTCGCAGGCGCCGGCGCGGAGTGCAAAATACCGTCGAATATCACAGCGGAGGTGGCGCCGGGAAATGGCAGCTTTCCTGTCGCCATTTCGTAGAGCACTACACCCAACGAAAACAAATCTGACCGCGCGTCCAACTCTTCCCCTCGCGCTTGCTCCGGTGACATATACGCGACCGTGCCCAAGGAGCTGCCCGGGCTGGTCAAATGCTCTTCATCCACAGCCTTCGCTTGCGTTTGCATGGCTGAGTAATCCAGCGACCCGGTAGCGTGGCCTGCTTTGTGCGCGAGCTTTGCTAAACCGAAATCCAGAATTTTGGCTTGCCCACGTTCCACCAGGAAAATATTTGCAGGCTTGATGTCACGGTGAACAATTCCTTTCGAATGCGCGGCATCGAGCCCGTTGGCGATTTGAATGCCAATTTCCAGGAGTTCCTGCGCTTCAATCGGTTTCCCGGAAATTCGGTGTTTCAGAGTCTGGCCTTCCAGCAGCTCCATGGCGATGAATGGGCGGCCTTCGAATTCGCCGATGTCGTAAATGGTGCAAATGTTGGCATGATTTAGCGCGGAGGCAGCGCGCGCTTCACGGCGGAATCGTTCGATGGCCAGCGGGTCGCGCGAAATATCGTCAGGCAGGAACTTCAGGGCAACATTGCGGCCTAACCGAGTGTCTTTGGCTTTGTAAACGACGCCCATGCCTCCGCCTCCCAGTTTTTCCAAAACCGCATAGTGGGAGACGGTGCGTCCCGTCACAGTAGAAGTATCAGGCATGGGAGGTGCATTGTATGCCAGCACTCGCGCACAGGCAATCGCGCAGCGCGGACGGCCCAGAATTGAATCCAGCTAGATGGGGGACTGCGTTGTGGTTGGCGTCTCTGGATACAGACGGTCGAACTCCGGGTCACCATGAAGGAGCGCCAGGTCCGGATCGCGGCGCGTCCACACAGCATCTTTGGATCCCGCTTCCCACGCTTTGCGCAAGGCATCCATGGCTTCCGGCTTTCTTTTCAGGAGGCAGTACACGCAAGCCGCGTTGTAGAGAATTGAGGCCTCGTTGGCGCGCAAGGTGACAGCCAGGTTGAGTTCCCGCAAGGCGTCGTCCGTGCGTCCCAATTCGGCGTAATTACCGCCCAGCAGGATGCGTGCTCGCGCGTCCTCCGGCACTTGTTTCAAGTGACGCTCAAGCGCGAGGCAGAATCTGGCATTCACTTTCAGTTTGGCTTCTTCCTTCCCCATCGCGCCGAGACAGTTCCGGATAGGTACATAAACGTTATAGTCCTCGCCGCTCGACTCGATGGCGGCTTCCGCCAAGTCCATAACTTCCTGATAGCGTCCCGCGGCGAAAAGCGCGCGGCAGTAGAGGTAATAGGCGCCATCGCAGTCGTGTTTGCGCTCGATCGCTTTTTTCACCATGCGAACGGCTTCGTCATAGAGGCCCGCGGCGTAGAGCACCCAGGCTTGGCTTAGGTGTGTTTCGGGCAGGTCCCAACGCAGCGCCACGGCTCTGCCGGAAGCCTCGCGTGCGCGTTCGATCCACACCGCATCGCGGCTGAAGAGCGAATAGTACATGGCACAGGCATTGGCGCAAGCGGCGTAGGCGAGGGCGAAGCTGGGGTCCAAGGACACTGCGTTCTCAAACATTTGTAGCGCGAACTCCACGTCCTGGCGAGTGAGCCGCCGCGCGTAGCGCTTTCCGCGCAGATAAAGATCGTAGGCTTGCGGATTTTCCGTCGGCTTGTCGGCGAGGGCTTCGAGTTCCTGCGGCGAGAGCGTTACGCGCAGAGCTTCGGCGATCTTGCGGGCCATTTCGTCCTGTACTTCGAATACGTCCTTCATCTCGCGGTCGAAGCGATCCGACCAGAGCGGAAAATCCGTGTGCGTGTCCACCAGTTGGGCGCTTATACGCACGCGAGCGCCGGCGCGTCGCAACGTTCCGGTCAGGACGTAAGCGGCGCCGAGCTGTTGGCCAATCTGTCCTGGAGTTACGGCTTTGTCGCGGAAGGCCAGGACGGTGGGACGCGAAAAAGTATTCAGTCCCCGGATTTTGGAAAGCTCGGTGATCACATCTTCTGTGATCCCGTCGCGCAAATATTCATCTTCTTTCGCGCCGCTCTGATTTTCGAAATAGAGCACGGCAACCGACTTCTTTGCGGCCGCTGTGCCGGTCGCAGGCGTGTTTGACGCAGCGCTCTTTTCGGCCGCGGGGCGGCGGCTGGAATCCAAGTCCCGCTTGATGCGCTTTAAGTCCGCGCGAAGCTCGGCGGCGGTCTGGTAACGCAGGTCGGTGTCTTTCTCCAGCGCCTTGCCAAAAATATTTTCCATCGCCGCAGGCAGGCGTGGGTTCAGTTGTTTCGCTGGAATCGCAGCGGAGTGCAGAATTCCATCGAAAATAACGGCCGAGGTTGAGCCGGAGAACGGAACCGATCCCGTCGCCATCTCGTAGAGCACCACGCCAAGTGAAAACAAATCTGATCGTGCGTCCAAGTCTTCGCCGCGGGCCTGCTCCGGGGACATGTAGGCGACCGTGCCCATCGCGCTGCCGGGGCTGGTGAGATGCTCATTCCCCAGCACGTGCGTCTGTGTGCGCATGGATGTAGCACCCGCTGACTCAGCGGCGTGCTGGTGCACGGGGGTCAACTTCGCTAAACCGAAATCCAGAATCTTCGCTTGGCCGCGTTCCACCAGAAAAATATTGGCGGGTTTGATGTCACGGTGCACGATTCCTTTCAAATGCGCGGCATCCAGTCCATTGGCTATTTGGATGCCCATTTCTAGAAGCTCCGATATTTCGATGGGCTTTCCGGATATACGGTGTTTGAGGGTTTGGCCTTCCAGCAGTTCCATGGCGATGAAGGGGCGGCCTTCGAATTGGCCGATGTCGTAAATGGTGCAAATGTTCGCGTGATTCAACGCGGATGCAGCGCGCGCTTCGCGCCGGAATCGCTCGACGGCTTGCGAGTCATGGGAAACTTCGTCGGGCAGGAACTTCAGGGCAACATTGCGGCCCAGCCGCGTGTCTTTGGCTTTATAAACGACGCCCATGCCTCCGCCGCCCAGCTTTTCCTGGACGTTATAGTGGGCGATGGTGCGGCCGGTAATGGCAGAAGGATCGGGCATGGGAGGTGCATTGTACGCCAGCGCGTGCACACAGGCAATTGAAGCAAACGGGCTCGACAATGCGATTCGGCGCTATTCATAGCGCAGAGCTTGAGTTGGCGCGATCTGAGTTGCTCGTCGCGCGGGAACGTAGGCGGCCAGCAGGGTCACCAGAAACATGGTTGGAACGACGATGGCATACGCCAGAACGTCCACGCCGCCGGAATCGAAGAGCATGGAATTCATGAGCTGCTCGAGGGCGAAACCCATGGCTAGCCCGAGCACCGTTCCGACACCGACTAGTACGAGGCCTTTGCCGAGAACCAAGCGCAGAACATTCGAGCTTGCCGCGCCAAGCGCTATGCGGATGCCGATCTCGCGTGTTCTGCGGCTCACGTTGTAGGCGATGAGCCCATACAAACCCGCAACCGCGAGCAAAAGTCCCACCAGGCCCATACTACCGACCAGGTCGATTGCAATTCGCGGCCCTCTGACCGCTTGATTCAGGTAGAAATCCTCGTAAGGCCTGGTCTGCAACATCGGCAGGTTCGGATCGAGAGAACGGACGACGTCCTTCACCGGCTGAACCAATTGCAGCGGATCGCCGGTTGAGCGCAACATCAAGACCATGCGCGCGACAGGATGCTGGGCCAGCGGCATGTACACGAAGTCCGTCGGGCTTTCCATGTTTTGAGACTTGATCGTCTGCGCGATGCCTACTATCTCCACTGGCGTGCCAGCGCTGCTGTCGAGGCGAAAGTGTTTGCCCACCGCCTCGCCTCCGGGCCAATAGTGCTTCGCGAAGTGTTCGTTCACGATGGCGACGCGCGGGGAATCCGCGGTATCGGAGGGCAGGAAGGCGCGGCCGCGCAAGATCGGAACTCCCATGGTCGCGAAGTACCCTTCATCAATCGTGTCCATAGTGGAGTTGAAATTCGCGCGATCCGGCGGCATCTGGAAGCCGTCCGGTACGAACGTCACGCCGTCAAAATCGTCGTTTCCAAGCGGAATATTCTGTGTGAGAGCCACGTTCTGAACTTCGGGCGTTTCGCGCATGCGTTCGGCGAGCAGTTTATAGAACTGCCGCGTCTGAGTGCCGTTGTACTGAATGATGCGTGGATCGAATTGGGTCATCAGTAGATGATCTTTAGTAAAACCGTGCCCCTCCATCAGGTCGTGTTGGAAGCCGCGGGCCATCAGGAAAGACGCGGTCAGCAGCATCAGGGACATAGCAACCTGCGCGACCACCAGCATATTCCGGCCCCACAAGCGTTTGCGTCCGGGGACATCCACGTCGGCTGACTTGAGAGCGTTCACCAGGTCCACGCGCGTGCTTTGTAGTGCGGGTGCGAGGCCGCAGAGAAGCGCGCTTAAGACGGACAACGCGACGCACGCGAGGAGCACGCGCTTATCCATATGGAACGGGATCGCCACCGGCAACTCCGTCGCAAATACAATACTTTCTTTGCTGTGGAACCACTCAACGACGCCGTAGCCGATGGCGATCCCAGCCAATCCACCCAAAGCGGCCAGAATCATGCTTTCGGTTAAGAGCAGACGGATGAGCCGGAGACGCCCGGCGCCCAGCGCCAAGCGCACAGCGATTTCGCGCGCGCGCGCGCGGGAGCGGCTGAGAAGAAGTCCCGCAACGTTGGTGCAAGCCACCAGCAGAACCGCCAGCGCGAGGATCACAAAGATCACGCCGAATTTCCAATTGTCATCCTCGATAGTGCGCGTTTGGAATTGAGTGAACACGGCCGCGCTGCGGCCACGATTGACCTGCGGATACTCTTCTTCGAAATTTTTCGCCATCACGGCAAGTTCATTGCGTGCCTGCAGCAGGGTGGCGTCCGGTTTCAAGCGCGCTTTTACGGTCAGCTCGCGATCGTCGCGGTCCTCGAAGAAATTCTTCTGGATGTTGGTAGAAAACACACGCGCCATTGCTAGGGGCATGTAGAAGTCGGGATGTCCGAACGTTAACATCCCGGGAAAGCTGTCCGGAGCCACGCCGATCACGGTGAACTTCGTGCCGTTCAGGAGGATCGTCCTGCCGAGGACGGACGGGTCGCTGGCGAATTCGTGCCTCCAGAAATCCGGTCCCAGGACCACCACGGGATTGCGTCCGGGAACCTGATCTTCGTCCTCGCGAAACCCACGCCCAAGCCGCGGCTCGACGCCGAGCACGTGGAAGTAGTTACCGGAAACCATCATGCCGCCCTTGATCCGTGGTGTAGTTCCGGGTTCGGCGCTGAAGCCGACGGCTTCCATGTCTGCGTTGGCGATGACACCGTCGTAGCTTCTTGTTTTGTCGCGGATGTCCAGATATTCGCGATAGGAGAAATCGTCGAAGGGACTATCGTGCGTGGTACTGACCAGAGTGACGACGCTGCTTGGATGTGGCACGGGATAAGGCCTGAAAATTAGCGCATCGACCATGCTGAATGTCGCTGAAGTCATGCCGATGCCCAGCGCGAGCGTGATGACGACGAAAGCGGTGAGACCAGGCGTGCGGCGCAGGCTGCGGAGAGCGAAGTGCACATCCTGCACTACATTTTCCACAAAGGGCAAACCGCGGCGGGCGCGATAGTCTTGTTTAATTGCCTCCACGCCGCCGAACTTCAGCAAAGCTTGGCGTCGCGCCTCAACGGGCGATAAACCGGCGCGAATATTTTCGGCCGTCTGCAGCGCGATGTGCTCCTCAATCTCTTCCTTCAACCGTTCATCTTGTGCGCGGCGCGTTGTGAAGCTGGCTAGCCGCGCGAAAAATCGCCTAAGGGATTTCATGATAAATCCTCCGCTTTGGCTTCGAAGAACCGGCCAATGATGGCCGCTGTTTGTTGCCAATCCTGGGTCTCGACCTGCAGCTGCTTGCGTCCTTCCTTTGTAAGACGATAGAAGCGCGCCCTGCGATTGTTTTCTGAAGCGCCCCATTCGGACGCGATGGCGCCTTCCTGCTCCAGCTTCAGCAGCACGGGATACAGAGTGCCTTGGTTCACGGAGAGTAGATCCCCGCTGATCTGCTCGATACGTCGGGCGATTCCATAGCCGTGCAGCGTTCCCAGCACATCCAGAGTCTTCAAGACCATCAACGCCAGCGTGCCTTGCAGCACATCCGTTTTTTGTTTATTCGCCATTTGGGTTTCCAACAGGAAGGATGCCAGACTTCCTTTGGGAAAGCAACAGGTAAATTTTAGGTTGAACGTAGGCCCGAAGCGGGTCAATGAATAGCGCGACCTCTCATGGAACTTGAACTGTGAAAAGTCCAGGTATCGTACTAGACATACGATGCTTGCAGCTTTCCCGCGCAAGGTGCTAATTTCATTAATACTTCGAGATTCGTAGAGGCTCGATTTCCACGGGGCAGCAAGGACTAGTACGCCCCGTCACGCAGGAGTTTAATTGCCGTCGTGGAACGTTAACGATCAGAAAATCCCGCAGGGCCGCCTTGCGTTGGTCTCCTATGTATTTGTGACCATCGTTGTGCTGCTCATGGTCGGATTCTGGAAACTTCAGGTAGTGCAGTCCGGTCACTTCGCCGATCTTGCTGAACGAAATCGCGTTCGTTCGATTCCCATCATCGCGCCGCGCGGTCCCATGATTGACCGGGAAGGTCGCGTGCTCGTCGATAGCTATCCATCCTTCAGCATTCTGCTCATGCGCGACGACCCGAAATCCCTGGAGAAAAGCCTTCCCCAAATTGAAGATGGTCTCGGAATCGATCACGGCGATTTGCGGCAGGCTCTCGATGCCGCGAAGTCCGAGCCGAAATTTATGCCGGTCATCATCAAGCCCGCAGCGACACAAGCGGATATCGCTTTCGTGGAATCGCATCGCGCCGATATCCCGGTCCTCGAACTCATGATGGTTCAGCGCCGCAGGTATCCGCACGATTCGATGCTCGCCAGCGCGATTGGTTACGTCGGTGAAGTTTCTGTGCAGGACATGGACCAGAGTGATGGTCACTACCGGCCCGGCGATCTCGTCGGCAAAGCGGGCCTGGAAAGGGAATACAACGATCAGCTGGAAGGTACCGATGGAATGCGGCGCGTGGTCGTCAACAGCGTGGGCAAAGTGATGCGCACGCTCGACAACGTGGAGGCAATTCCCGGGCGGCCGGTTCAGCTCACCATCGATTACGATCTACAGGCCATCGCCGAAGCAGACATGCAAGGCAAAGAAGGCGCCGTCGTCGCGATGGACGCGCGCACCGGCGAAGTTCTAGCCATGGTCAGCCGTCCTACATTCGATCCCAACGATTTTTCCGTAAGAGTTCCCAAGGAAGAGTGGCAAAGGCTGAACACGGACAAGCAGACGCCTCTTCTTAACCGCGCTATCCAGGCACAGCTGGCTCCCGGTTCGGTATTCAAAATTGTCATGGCCACCGCCATGCTCGAATCCAAAGCAATCCCGGAAAATTTCACGGCTTACTGCCCGGGCTCCGCCGTTTTTTATGGACGCACGTTTCACTGCTGGAGACCGCATGGACATGGAACCATTGGCCTTCACGCCGCCATCGTGGATTCTTGCGATGTCTTTTTTTACAACGTCGGCAAACAGCTTGGAATCGACAAGATTTCTTTCTACGCGTCCGGCCTCGGATTCGGTCGTCGCACGGGCATCGATTTGCCCGGCGAAGAACCGGGACTCATGCCTTCAGAAGAATGGGTCGAGCGCGTCTATCATCACAAATGGTATGCCGGCGAAACGATTTCAGTTTCAGTGGGCCAGGGCGCTGTCACCGTCACGCCGATTCAACTGGCGCGCATGGCCGCGGCGGTCGCCAGCGGCGGAACTCTCGTTCAGCCGCACCTGTTGAAAAGTTTCCCGAATCCGAAAGTCGATCATTTTGCTCTTTCCGAGAATACCGTCGAACAAGTTACGCAAGGACTTTACGGTGTGGTCAATGAGGGCGGCGGCACGGGCTATCATCTTCGTTTGGCGAATATTGATTTGTGCGGAAAATCCGGCACCGCGCAATTGATGAGTTACGATGCCGCGAATCGCTTGGGCAATAAAAAAATGGATGGATGGTTCGTCGGTTTTGCGCCGCGGCGCAATCCTGAAATTGTTATTGCCGCAATCGTGCAGGACACCATGGAGCACGGAGGCGAAGCTGCCGGCCCCGTTGTGCGCGACATCGTGAAAGCCTATTACGATAAGAAAACCGCTCGTTCGCAACAGCAGGCCACTACGGATTCACCGGCAGAGCCGAATTCAACCAAGCCTCTGGTTGCAACCGTCGGAGTACAACACCAATGAAAGATCGGCCGCGCACTCAGGATTTTGACTGGGTTTTGCTTGCCATTGTCGCCGCCATCACTACTCTGGGTGTGCTGGAAATTTATTCTTCCACCCACGCCAGCGCCATGGCCGGTATGCAATGGAAACAATTAATGTGGCTGGGCCTCGGCGTCGCGGGCATGTTCATCATTTCCAGAATCGATTACCACACGCTGATGGACCAGGCCCCGGTGCTCTATATGATTGGCTTGGCCACTTTGCTTGTCGTTCTTGCGATTGGCCAGTCGCGTTTTGGCGCCAAACGCTGGGTCTCGCTGGGAGGCGGCCCCAATTTCCAAGTGTCAGAGTTGATGAAGTTGATTATAATTATAGTGCTGGCCCGGTTTTTCAGCGAAGTGCGCACCGACCGCCTGACGCTCCCGGATTTGGCAAAAGTGGCAGTTCTCACGATTGTTCCGGTAGGCCTGATTTTAATGCAACCGGATCTCGGTACCGCGATGGTGCTGGTTCCCGTCGCAGTGGTCGGCGCATTTCTTGCCGGCATCGAATGGAAACATCTAGCCGTCGGTTTCGTCTTAATCGCGCTAATGATTCCACTCGCCTGGAACATGAGAAAGCATTTGAAGCCGTACCAGCAACAACGGATTGAGACATTTCTTCATCCTGAAGAAAATCCGCGCAGCGCGGGGTATCAAGTGTTGCAGTCGGAAATTGCGGTGGGTTCAGGCGGATTTTGGGGCAAAGGGTTCGGAAAAGGCAGCCAGAATCAGTTGGGCTTCGTGCCGGTGCGGTATTCGGATTTCATTCTGGCGGCGCTGGCCGAGGAACAAGGATTTATAGGGGTTTGTGTAGTGTTATTGTTGTATCTTGGATTGGTTCTGCGGCTGGTAGATAACGCGCAAAAGGCCAAAGACCGGGCGGGGATGTATATAGTGATGGGCGTGACCGCCATCTTGGGTTTTCATGTTCTCGTCAACGCATCAATGGTGATAGGCTACATGCCGGTAACCGGAATTCCTCTGCCGCTGATGAGTTACGGAGGATCCGCGACGGCCTTTGTATTTTTGGCTTTGGGACTCGTGATGAACGTACGCATGCGGCGTTTCGTCAACTGAGCCCGCGAGATTCAGCAAAATGGAGTTCAATCAGTTATTCAATCCGAGCCGTGCGATATCGCAGGCCGGAAATTCAATTTTAAGATCAGGTAAGCATCGGTGAGGAAAGCAATCGCACAATCTGACAAGTCTTTCCTGAGCGGCCCGTCGCGCCGAGTTCAAGCTAACGTCTTGCTCCGCGCCGGCGTGTGTGCCGCCGCCGTCCGATGCGCCATGAGGAGTGTAAATGTCGAAGGAAATGGTCATCTCGGCGAACCCGCACGAGACGCGGGTAGCCATTTTGGAAGAAGGACAGCTTTGTGAGTATTACGTTGAACGTGAAAAAGAATTTGCGTTAGTTGGGAGCATCTATAAAGGCAAAGTTACGCGCGTGCTGCCAGGCATGCAGTCTGCCTTTGTGGAAATCGGCCTCGATAGCGACGCCTTCCTCTACGTGAGCGATTTCCTGGAAGATATTGAGGAATTCGATCACATCGTAACCACGGTCGAGGACAAAGTCCAAAAGATGGAAGCGCAGGGCGGGCAAGTTTTTCCCGCGTCCGGCGTTACGGTCCCGACGCCGGAGCCGACGGATGTGGAAGCCCTTCCGTTCGCCGCGGCTGACGATTCAGGTTTGCAGCCGACGAGCGATGCCGTTCCACTAGCGCCACCGATCGTTCGCAAGGAGCCGAGTTACAATTCCGCGCCAAGCCGTCCGCGATTCGAAAATCGCGGGCACGGTCATGGCGGCGACAGAGGCGGACGCAATTTCCGAGGGCGCGGCGGGCGCGGCCGCAACAATCGCGGTGGCGGGGGGCGCGGAGGCGATCGTCGATTTGGGCGCGAGCTTCCGTCCTCGAAGTACGCTTCTCCTCGGCCATTTGAAGAAAGCTCCGGTGAGCCGAGCGCGGCAGAAGGTCATCTGTCGATTATTTTGCCGGGAGAGTCTCTGGCAAAGTATCGCGACAAGCCGGCAGCGTCTGCGCACTCCGGCGTTTCCACTGAAAATAGCACGGTAGAGAGCTTGGGTGCGGCATCGGTTTATCCCGCAGCAGAACCCTTGCAGCAGCCGGGAGTACAAGAAACTCCCGTAGAAGAATTAGAAGAGATGGTGGAGCAGGATCCCGTGGCACGTATGGCGCCGCCGATAATTCCCGCGCGCCGGCCATTCTCGTCCGGATTGGAACCTCTTCCCGGAGAGAAACTCTCCAAGTGGAAAACGCACCAGCATCTGCCGATGGACCCCGAGGATGTGGAAGCGAACGATCAACTCCCGGTTCCCGAAGCGGTTCGCTTTGCGCCGCTGTCGCCTTTGCTTCCGCTGGAACAAACGGAGACTGAGGATCGCGCCTCTCACGACGCACGTGGAGAGCACGACGGGTCTGAGAGAGATAATTCGCACGCAGGACATCATTCGAGCGATGGTCACGATCACCAGTCACATTCCGAGGGGCACGAATCGGAAACCTTGCATGCGGATCATATCCCCGCGGATCTGAGCGAAGAAGAAGTGACTGCGCTTACCGAGCATATTGCAGATGCTCAGGACGACGCAGCTGCGCGCATCGCGCAGGATCGCATTTTCGCCGCGGCAGACGCCGCAGCGGACGCGCACGGTTCTGAAACCGACGCCGAAGTGGAGGCGGAAGAAATCGATGCCGCGGAGGAAGAGGCGGAAGAAGAAATAGAACACGGGCATCAGGAAGCTTCTTCGAACGAAGGCGAACAAGCGGACGGCAGCCGTTTGGAAGCGGAAGAAATCGATGCGGCCGACGAAGAAGCGGAAGAGCAGATAGCGGAAGAACACAGCGAGCCCTTGGATACTGAGCACGCGGAACACTCCGACGGTCAGGAAGGCATGCATTCCGAAGTAACGTCTGGGGCCGAGGGTGTGGCAGCTTCGGCGGAAAATTCTCAGTCGCCGGTGCAGAAGCCGGTACAGGCCCGCGTGCGCAATGATTTCCGTTCGCGCATGCAGCATCCCGCGCGGCGGGGTGGCCAGCGCGACCGCGGACGTCGCGACGACCGTGGCCGCCGTCCACAGCAGAGCCAAGGGCATCACCGGCCGCAGCCGCCTCGGCGGACGCAGTTAATCGCCGACATGTTGAAGCAGGGCCAGGAAATCATCGTACAGATCGCCAAAGAGCCGTTGGGCAAAAAGGGTGCGCGCATCACCAGCCACATCGCGCTGCCCGGCCGCTATTTGGTTTACATGCCGACGCTGGACCACACGGGCGTCTCGCGAAAAATCGCTTCGGCGGAAGAGCGCGCTCGCTTGCGGCATCTGGTGAATGATGCCAAGGGAACGGCGGGAGGCGGATTCATCGTGCGCACTGCCGCTGCCAGTGCAGTTCCTGAGGAAGTTCGCGCGGACGTGGAATTCCTCACCCGCACCTGGACCGAAATTAAAACACGTTCGGAGCAACGCAAAGCTCCGTCGATCCTCCATCGCGATCTAAATTTGGTGGAACGCATCCTGCGGGATTACATCACCGCCGACTTTGGCGCCATATGGGTGGACACCGAGGAGGAGTACACCAAAGTTGTGGACTTCATGAGCCGGTTTCAGCCGCAGTTGGTGAATCGCGTGAAGCTGTACACCAAGGAAACGCCGGTATTCGAAGAGTTCGGCATCCAGCAGGAAATTGACAAGGGCCTGCGGCCGAAGGTGTGGTTGAAATCGGGCGGCTACATCGTAATCAACCATACGGAAGCGCTGGTGGCGATCGACGTCAACACCGGGAAGTTCGTGGGCAAAGGTTCCAACCGGCTGGAAGACACCATCGTGCGCACGAACCTGGAAGCGGTGAAAGAAATCGTTCGCCAGATGAGACTGCGCGATCTGGGCGGAATCATCGTAATCGATTTCATCGACATGGAAGAGCGGCGCAATCGCGAAAAAGTGATGGCCGCGCTGGAGGATGCGCTGCGCGCGGACCGCGCTCCTTCGAAGGTTCTGCGCTTCAACGAATTCGGGTTGGTGGCGATTACGCGCAAGCGCACCAAGCAGGCTTTGGAGCGCACGCTGTGCCAGCCGTGTCCGTATTGCACCGGCTCCGGCATGGTGAAGTCGATTCCAACACTTTGCTACGAAATTCAAACGGAAGGCCGCAAGATGGCTCCGCAAATCTCGTCGGGCAGCTTGACGTTGCGCGTGCATCCGGAAATTGCGAAGGCGCTGAAGACGCGCGAGTCGGAATTGATGGAAGAGCTGGAGAAATGGACCAAAAAGAGCATCATCATCCAGGCCGACCCCACCCTGCATTGGGAGCAATACGACATCTACTAAGCCTCAGGGGTTTGTTTCCGCAGCAAGAAAGTACCCGGGCCGGGCGCGAACTGTGACGCCCGGCCTTTTTCTTCACGTTATGCAGCGTGTGATTTCGCAATTCGCATCTGCGTTGCTTTGACGAACTCACTATCCGAAGAACGATGATTATAGTCCGTAGAGCTTTGCGGCATTGCCTCGCAAGACCAAATTTGCGATTTCTTTGGCGCGATCGCGGGTGATGGCGCCGTCACGGACCATTTCTGAAAGCACGATAGCCAGGGCGCGGCGCGCGTGTTGCGTGCCGATTATGGTGGTCTCTTCCCATTCGAGGCCGGGGGCGAAGGGGCCGGCGTCGGTGCCGAACATTACGTGCTCCGGCGCCATCTCCAGATAGGGCCTTAGAATTTCAGCCAATTGCGCAGGGGACCAGAGCAGTTCCAGCACGGACGTGTCGGTGTACACGTTTGGTTTTAGGATGAGCATCGAAACGTTGCGCTCTCTCGGCGGATTTCCGTGCAGCAACACTATGTTTGTCCTCCGCAGGTCGGGATCGTTCAGAATAGGTGACAGCAACATGGGATCCGCTCCCGAATCGTCGAAGAAATCGCCACATCCGCTGCCGGTGTGAAAATGGACCGCCAGGCCCAGTCTTCCGGCTTCCAGAGCAATCTGCTTGAATAGAAAATCCTGTAGCGTTTTATATTCTGCGGGCGCCGCCAGGCCGCCTGCCGCGTACTTTGCGTAAACGCGCGCGGCCTCGTCCTTTGATGCCGGGGCGAAATCGAGCGGGCGCAAGTAGGCTGCTTCGAACTTCACGGCTATCGCACCTGTGTTTTTCTGTTTCTGCAAAGTGGCGCGGACGACTTTGTCGACATAATCGTCGAGCGTGGGTGGAATGCGGCTCATCCCGGCATCTTGCAGATAGGTGTTGAGCAAATCTTCCGCATAGCCGTAGAACACGCGGCGATCGGGATTCACCGCTTTTTCTTGGCTATTATCAAGCGGGAAAATCAGCGCGTCTTCATAGCCCACCCAGCGGAGCCGCGGCGGCTTCATTTCCGGAGCCATAGCGGTGCGGTTGGCGAACACTGTTTCGATTCCGGCTTTCTCCATTACCCAAGCGTAAAAATCGGCGCCATGTTCCCGGCGGGCAGCGGTTTCCAATTCTGCGACCTTCTTCAACTCCGCCTCGTCGCCGGTTTTGGCGTCGAATCCGTAGAGTGTTCTGTAAGCTGCTCGCTGGTCGGGGCCGAACCTGAGGTTCGCGGGAGGAAGGGCACTGGAAGAGGACAGACCGTCGCAGCGGAGCTGGTCGTAGCCTTTATCGTGCTCGCGATCCAAAGCCGTGACGTGCGCGTGATTGTCGATGGCCTTGATGGAATTTATATAGCTGACGAGTTCTGGATCCGGCTGTTGCGCCCAGCCTGGCGCCGACGCTGCGCAGAACAGAAACGCGGCTAGACAAACTCGATTCATCTTTCCTCCTCAACTGCGGACTGACCGCGTCAGCCCGCTGGAAAATGCAGGACCATTTAGGCTGCGCGATTGTACTGCCATCGGCAGCCGAATGAAAAAGCTGTGCCAGAAAGATTGCCGCGAGGCGAAAGCCCGAGATTACCAAGTTGGATATTAGAGATTCCTATGAGGGAGCTTGCGGGACGGCGGATGCAGCAACGCCATTGAGACCGAGCTGGGAAGCCACGGCGCGAAGCGCTTCGATACAAAAGACGATGTGGTCTTCGAGGGGAATGCCGAGTTCTTCGGCGCCCTTATAAACGTCCTCGCGATTGACGCCGCGAGCGAAAGCTTTGTCCTTGAGCTTTTTCTTCACGCTGGCGGCTTCCACTTCATCAATGCTTTTGCTGGGCTTGATAAGAGCACAGGCGGTCAGGAATCCGGCCAGTTCGTCGCAGGCGAAAAGCGCGCGATCGAGTTGCGATTCGCGCGGGACGCCGCTGTAATTGGCGTGGCCTAGAATTGCGTGAATCATTTCTTCGGAGTAGCCGCGTTCGTGAAGAATTTTCGAACCCTCGTAGGGATGCTCCTGGGTGGGATGATGTGCGGCATTGGGCCAGCGTTCGTAATCGAAATCATGGAGCAGGCCGGTGAGCGCCCAGAGATCTTCGTCAGCGCCAAATTTTCGCGCGTAGGCGCGGGTGCAGGCTTCCACAGCGAGAGCGTGTTTTCGAAGGCTTTCACTTTGGGTGTATTCGCAGAGAAGTTTCCAGGCGTCGTCGCGTGTCGGCATTATTTCCTCGGCACAATGCTGCTGATAAGCGTAACGAAAAGCAAGAGTGTTTCGTGTGACAAATGCGCTGGCCGTCGCGCGGATGGATTAGTTTTAGTACGTGAAAACACCTAGACCGAACTTAGGGTCTTATTGGTATTCCATGAATGGGATGGTTATGACCGAATAGAGATACGGGAGCGTCCTATCTCCTACGATGAAAAAACGAATTCTCGTCGCAGACGACAACCCACTTATCAGAAAAATGCTCTGCAAGATCTTCAGCGACCATGAAGCGCTGGAAATTTGTGACGAAGCGGTGAACGGCCAGGAGGCTGTAGAAAAGGCGGAACTGCTAAGGCCCGATCTGATCATACTGGATTTAGCGATGCCGGTGCTGGACGGTTTAAAAGCGGCCGAGGCCATCTGCAAGTTTTTACCGCGTGTTCCGATTATTCTGTTCACTTTGCATGCCCAGATATTGCAGGATTTCGATCTAAAGAATTCCGGCATCACGCGGGTGGTCCCAAAAACCGAGATGGTTCGTTTAGTGGATCATGCGGAGGAGTTACTTCGCGTGGCGTGAGCTTCCGCGAGAATTACCGGGCCGTTTAAGCCGTTGAGTTTGAATCTTACGCAGTTCCTCGCAGCCCTTCTGTAGGGCGTCTACCCCGGCTAGTTATAGCTGGTTCCCCGATGGGGCGAAAGCGAGCGTTCCATTCAAAGCCAATTTGGCGTGCGTGCGTATCGGAATGAGACACGTGGCGACTGATTGAGACGGTCCGGGGCCGGAATGAGACAGCGCAGGGGCGCTTTATTGAGCGCACGGGGCCGTGGTACAGGCGAAGAAATTGCGTATGTAGTGATGAAAAAGAAACTTACAGGAAATTTCCAGCGGGGCGGGCGAAAGGGCGAAGACGAAAACCTTTTCGGAACCCGAAGTGCAAGAGATGGAAATGTAAGCCAAAAATCGTCACCGAATGACGCAGCGGGACGATGTGTTCAGAGCGATAGCAGACTCTAAGCGTCAGACCAACCATTAGAAAAATCTTATCGAGCGACGAAGGCGGAGTAAGCAGTTTTGTTTGTAAGGAGCTAGAAGATGGCACTGAAAATGGCAGCTCGGACGGGCGAAATAACACTTGACAAGAAATGGCACCCTATGGACAATCACTCGCGCGCCGTCCCTGCCTTCCCCCTGTCAAAAGACTCCTCCTCTTCGCATCGCCGGAATAGTCTGCGAGGAGAACCGGTGGCGGAAAAAGAAAGTACAGCAACCAGCATGGATCTGGATCGAGAAGTAATTCGTTGTCAGGTATGTGGATTGGTTCAATACCGCACACGGACGGACAACTGCCGTCGGTGCTTGCGCATGCTGCCACCCAAGGTGTCATTTGTTATACCGACACCGTCACCCCAAGACTTGCCGGGTGATGACCGGCAACTGTTCGAGAACTGGCCTAACCGCGAGACGGTGGAGAACATCGGCCAACGGATTCGACAGCTGCGCGAGTCTCGTAGCATGACGCAGAGCCAGCTACAGGCACGTTCGCGAGTTTCGCGATCGTATCTGTCGCGAATTGAGAGCGGACAAATGACGCCCAGCCTCGGCACGCTGGAGAAGATCGCCGAAGCACTGGGAGTTGGACTGAACCGTTTCTTCGTGCCGGAAACGAATGGCGAAACAGTGCTCGAGGATCCGTTCATCCAGGGACTTCGACCGTACTTGCGGCAACTCGATTGGACACAGTGGCAAGGCATTTTGAAAAGGTTGCAGGCGATCAGCGAGCACGTAAGCACCAATCACAGCGTGCGTCCCCTAGCCCCGCAACCCATGGATCGGCTCCCTCACAACATGCCCCGGCGGCAACAGCAAATTGGCCATTCCGCCGCAGGATTGCACCGCTAACCCGCGGCATCACCAAATTAGGGAACAAACGGCTCGGAAGGTCCGCCCTGGCGGCCGCCGGGCCATTGTTCGTATAGGGCGGCGATTGTCCCCGAAGAATATCTTGCTGATTCTTCATTCCTCATTTGTCAAATTTTTCCAAACAGTGCTGATGGAAGTGCAGCTTTCGTGACGCTTCGGCGTCATTCGGGAACTTTTCTTAGGATTTCACGGAAGTCAAAACGGGGCGTCTCTTTCCGTCGGACTCAAGGCCCCAACTTACCGACGCATGAATAGTGAATCGTATTTTTGCGAGGAAAGAGCGCGACTTTCGGTTCGGCGAGGGGTTGAATTCGCCGGATACATATCAGCGCAGACGTAACGCGACAGCATGCCTAGTTTCTGAACTCTGGGCTGAATATCTTGGGAAGGTCAATTGTTTCGATTTAGCGCAACTAAAATGGCATTCGTGGAATCAAAACTACGATTCCGTCTTAATTTAGATCGTGGCAAAAACCAATGGGAGGGAACAATGAGTAGAAAGTTGCAAGGCCTGGGGCTCGCAGCCCTGCTGGCCTTGACGTTGAATGCAGGAGCGGCCCATGCGCAGGCAGCCGCCGCGACGACAACGAAGTCCACTATTCCGCTGAGGTACGACATCAGCAAGGAAGTAACGCTCAACGCCACGGTTGAAAGCGTGCCGTCGAAATCAGTCGTAGGGCTACGGCAAACTGGCTCGACCGGGTTTGTGCTGCAGACAACTGCAGGCACCGTGCAGGCAAGGCTGACCCCGTTTGTTCTGGCTGGAAAGAGCGGGCTTTCGATTACAAAGGGACAGCAGATCCAGGTTACCGGCGTGATGACCACTTCGAAGGATAATAAGCAACTATTTGTGATTCGCACTATTCAATTGGGCGGCCGCACCTACGCGATTCGGGATCAGCATGGGTTTCCTCTAGAGCATCCGGCGCAAAACACCTCCTCGGAATATGTGTCGAAAGGAGGTCAGCTATGAATCGCAAATTTCTCTGGATCATTCTACTGGCCCTAGGGATAACTTATGTGAGTGGGTGCGGCAGCAGCTCGGGCTCCGTGATAGCAGTGAGCATCAGCCAAACGCCGCCTGGAATATTGGCGCCAGGTGCGACGGCTCAAATCACTGCGACCATAACCGGAACGGGGGAAGGTGTTACGTGGAGTTGCACCCCCGGCAATTCTGCCAGCACGTGCGGCTCATTCAACCAATCGACTACCACCACCGGAATGCCGACCACTTACAAAGCCCCGCCGACGGCAGTGGGAAGCGTGACCATCACCGCTACCTCGTTGAAGAACTCCGCGGCGTCGGCGAGTGTTAACGTGACCGTCCAAACCTCATCCGGGCCGGTAGGTAATTACTCTTTCTACCTAAGTGGTTGGGACATTGTCGGGAAATCACTTGTCTATTCTCTTGCTGGTTCTGTGTCGGTTGCTGCCAACGGCACCGTCACAGGTGAACAGGATTACAACGATGGAAGTGGATTGACGTCTCCCGAACCGGGTGGCGACACGATCATGGGTGGGAATTTGTCGTTCGATCCCACTACCGGCCTGGGAACGCTGACATTGAACACGAACAACAGCAAGCTGGGAGTGAATGGTACGGAAACTTTGTCACTAAATTTCGTGAACAGTAACCACGCGCTCATTATCCAAGCAGATGGGTTTGCAACATCCAGCGGGAGCTTTGATCTCCAGACGTTGCCGAGCAGCTCTTCCGGAGGGTTTTCATTTGTTCTCTCTGGCGCGGGGAGTAGCGGCAACACGACATTCTTCGGAGGGGTGTTCAGCGTGTCCGGAACCAGCCTAACAAACGGCATATTCGACGAAAATCACGCCGGCAGTATATCCCCCAAGAAGCCTTTTACCGGAACCCTATCGACAGCCGATTCTTTTGGCCGCGGCACGCTCAAGGGGACCGGTATAGCCAACACAATTGTGTATTACGTTGTGGGTCCAGAAGCAATACGGCTAATCGGTGTGGATTCTTCTAGCACCCTGGTCGGTTCAGCGTTCGGCCAAGGGTCTGGGAATTTCACGATCGGTTCGCAAAACTCAGTCTTCAGCGTGCAAAGCAACCTCGCCGGGCCTCTCTATACGGCGATGGGTGAGATTTTTCCGTCGGGCGGCAACTTCACTGGAATTGCAGATCTAAACGAAGTGGACGTGGCTGTAGGAGACGCAGTGCCGATCTCCGGTACCTATAGCGTCGCCAGTAACGGCTACGGAAACTTAGTAATTACTTCTGAGAATCTGGCTGACGTGACCACTTTCGGAATCTACGCGGTAGATCCGAATCTGAATATCAATGATCCGAATAACGCATCCGGCGGAGGCGGCGCTTTGGTGGTTGACCTCGACCAAAACGTGGCTGGCTTCGGAGTTATGGTCCCGCAAACGGATAACTCGACGGCTAGCTTCACAGGCAATTACGCCCTAGGGCTTCAGGATCTTACGGTCGACGGTGAATTTGATTTCGTCGGTAATGCGACGGCCAGTGGAGCTACGTTTTCGGGAACCGGGACCTTAAGCGATCCGGACGAGATCTTCGAGGTCGCAGAGGTCAATCCGGGGACTATTTTCACAGACACGATCTCGCCGGACGGGCAGAACCAGGGGCGCTACCTGCTGGATTCGCTCAATGTGATCATTGGTGATGGAGCGGCCACGATCCCTTATGAAGCGGTTATTTACCAGGCTAGCGGCGGTCAGTTGTTCTGGATGGAAAATGGAGCCGACGAATTCAGTGGTGATATTGAGGGAAGCATTTTTTCCGGCCAGATACAACAGCAGACCACTCCGTTAGTATTGGCTGCTAAGCCAGCGGCCAGCAAGGTTCAAAAGCCGTAAACCAAACATGCACCTATCAGCATGAGGCGGCATAGCTGGAGCGATCCGGCTGTGCCGCCTCGTCATTTTTTCGAACTGCCAACTTTTGCAATGTTTAGCTGAATTCGGTATTCTCAAGGAATATTCTGGTTCCTCTAACTGTAATTCGTTGTTCCCTTGATCGTTCTCTAGCGAATCTATATCCGCGAAAATTCTATCGTTAGACCAGGCGGGGATTAAGCCGGCGCCAAAACTGCCAAGTTGCTAGGGTTGGGGCTGCGGATTTGCGCGGGCTTCGGCCATGATTTTTTCTATTTCGTCGGGGCTGCGCGGGAGTTTGGCGGTTAGGAGCTGGTTGCCGTCGGCGGTGACGAGGACGTCGTCTTCGATGCGCACGCCGATTTTTTCTTCGGGAATGTAGATGCCGGGCTCGTCGGTGATGACCATGTTGGGCTGAAGCGGGCTGGTGCGATCATTGGGATCGTGGACGTCGAGGCCAAGGTGGTGGCCGACGCCGTGAAAGAAATAGCGGCCTAAGGTATTGCCATGCAGGTCGTGGCCGTGGGTATTGATGTAATCGTAGGCAACCTGATGAACGCTCTTGGGACCTCCGTAGAGCATGGCCCCGGGTTTGATGGCGGCAAGCGCGGCATTCTGCGCGCCCAGAACGATCTCGTAGATTTCGCGCTGGCGAGCGGTGAATTTGCCGTTGGCGGGCAAGGTTCGCGTGATGTCGGCGGCGTAACCACCGTACTCGCCGGCCACGTCGATGACAACCACATCTCCGTCCTTAATTTCGTTATTTAAGGCGTCGTAATGCAAGTTCGTGGAATACAGACCGGCGCCGACGATAGGCGAATAGGCTTCGCGCGAGCAGCCCGCCATTTCGTGAACTTCCTTCATGCGGGCCGCAATCTGATATTCGTAAAGTCCGGGACGCATCATTTTCATGGCGGCGAACTGCGCGTCCACGGAGGCATCCACGGCTTTCTGGATTAAGGCGATTTCGCCGGGAGATTTTATCTGGCGGAGTCCGGCCAGGGCAGGTGCGATATCGTCAATGGTGGATTGCGGCAAGGCGCTACGAACCCAAGCGCTCCAAATAGTGAGGTGTGGGTAGCCGTTTTCCTGTTTGGGAGGAAGCTCGGTGTAGAAAGTGGAGTATGTTTTCGCAAGATTCACGAGATCATCGTGAAGGCTGGCGAAAGGCTCGACGGCCTGGAATCCGGTTTTTTCCGCGATGCCGGGATCATCAGGACCCATCATTGGTCCACCCCATTTTTCCTGGGCCGGATTTCGGGGAGGAAGATAGAGAATTTCGTGCGGGCCGGTGGAGGACTTGCCGTCCGGCGAATCAGGTATCAGAAGAAGCGCGGCGTCCGGTTCGCTATGACCCGTGAGGTAGTAGAAATTTTCTTCCTGAAAGAAGACGGCGACCTCGCCGGCGTCCTGGTGGCTGGTATAGCCGAAAATCACCACGGGTCCATTGATCATGGAACGAAGCTTGGCGCGGCGCGCTTGATATTCATCGTTGGGCTGGCGGAAGCGCGCTTGAATGAGAACTGAAGCGCAAGCAAGAATGATAAGCAGGAGGCCGGAACGCTGGGCGATTTTGCGAAGTTTCATCAGTTTTTGATTACTCCGTTTGTTGGGAATTGGTCAAAATCTCTGCAATCGCGTTTTTGAAATTTTTGGCGATTTGAGCAAGTCTCTGGCGTTTGTTTTCTGTATGTTACATGGCGTTCTAATCGCGGAATTTGGCGATTTAATTTCCAGAGTTTGCAGCTGGACGAAGAGCCAGCACTAAGAGAAAGTTCCGAACCACGAAAGCCCCGAAGATACACCTTTGCTGCGTTTCGCTGAAGCGCTCGACACTGTTCTATTTGAATCACGCCGAACGGTAGCACGGCGTTTTGAAAAATTCAAGGAGTCGTGTGCTGTGGACGCGGTAATACTTCGGCGCAGTTTTCCCGTTTTGGGAAACGAGTTGAAGGAGCAGATCGCGTCAGGCCGTCGTCTGGCCCGGGGGGTTCGCAGACTGTGATGCCGGCTTGAGCGGCACGGGAGGGCTATAGACGTGCCAGAAATCGCCGTCCGCGTTTGCGTTGGCGAATTCGACAGCGACTCGCCTGCGGCTGCGGGGTTGCGGTTCGACATATACAACGCGGCATTCGCGCTCTTCTTCGGTGAAGCTATTCACGATGAGGATCTTTTGGCCGAGTTTTACGCGGGGCTTCATATCGAGCAGCCCGCCGTATAAGCTGACGGCCATGGTAGCGGTGACATCGCGGAAGGGGTGGTTTCGAGGAGTACGTCCGTAAACTTTGACGGGAATCGTATAGGGGAAGCGCTTGCAGCGACGGCGCTCTACCATCGGAACCTCCTCAGTAACCCAAGAACTGGCGCTGGTTCAAGGTTAAGGGCGGTCTGCAATGGAGGGCAATAGTACTTCGTTGCTTAAGTGGATACAGACTGTTGCTGATGATTTCGCCGCTGTAATTGACAGGCGCGGGCCACGTCCGATTCAACAATGAACGTCAAAACCCGAACCTTTTCTGCACAAACCGCAGAAAAAATTCGGCACCCCGCGAGTTTCAATCGTGCATGGGCTCACTCCGATGTCGCGCGGAAGGGTTCGCCACCCGCCACCAGCGTAATTGTCGATTAGGTTCTCGCGGGATATGGATCTCGACGACGAGCAAAAATAAATTCTGCGGGGGATCGAGCTGAGGACTAAGCGCCGGTGAGGCGATACCAGCCCAAACCGGTTTTTGCTCCCAGCCAGCGGAAAGGCTCGTTGGGAATGTAATCGAGGCTGGCATTCAAGAATGGAAACGGCTTCCACGGTTCTTCGCGGCCGGCTTCGAGATCGGCGATGATTCTGCCGAACACGGAGGTGAGGTTCACTCCGTGTCCGCTATAGCCCAGGCCGTAGAAGATGTTGTTATATTTTCCGGTGCGTCCCACGGAAGGCGATTCGTTGAGGGACCAATCAACGATTCCGCTCCACATCGCTTCGAATTCGATGCCCTCGAGAGCAGGGTAGAGACGAACTAGCTCGCTTTTCAAGTACGCATAATGGCGGGCAGGCTCATTGGGGTCGCCGACTCCATTGTTGAAGAAATAGCTGGGGCTTCCGCCGCCGATGTGGATACGATTGTCTCGCGTAATGCCAAGATAAATGACCTCTGTGCGGCTATCATTGAATGGCGCTCGTCTTTGCCATCCTATCCGAGTGAGTTGTTGATCGCTTAATGGAGGCGTCATGGCTACGTACTCATGAACCGGTACAATCGAGTTCCTGAAATAGCCGAGTCTTGAGGTGAAGGCATTGGTCGCCAGAACCAAGGATTTTGCCTTTAGAGTGAGCCCGCTCATGGTGTGCACGAGGTGCTCGCGACCTTCCTCGATGTTCGTAACCACCGTATTTTCGTAAATTTCCACACCCGCGGATTGCGCGGCTGCTTTCCAAACCTGCACGAGCTTCATGGGATGGACATGGCCAGCGTTAGGGTCGAAGAAGGCCCCTTCATAGAGGTCCGTTCCAATTGCTCCGGCAACTTGTTGCTTGTTCCAGAACTCAACAGGCATGCCCGCGGATCTTGCTACGGACACGTAGGACTGCGCATCCCGAGCATCCTGGGAAGTGTTGAGTACCTGCAAAGCGCCGTTGATTTCCAACTCGCAATCAATTCCGGTCACGGCGCTGAGGTTCGACAATGTTTGGATGTTCTGGGCCGTCAAGTCATAGATACGTTTGTCGAGCGCAGGATAGGGGCCGAGTTGCATGTAGCGGTCATCGGTGAGGTTCAAGACCATGGCGCCATTTCGTCCGGAGGCACCATTGCCGCAGCCTTTGGCTTCGAGGAGAACGACACGTTTTTGCGGGGACAGAGTGCGAATGTAATAAGCGGAGGAAAGTCCAGTGAAGCCGCCGCCGAGCACGACAACATCGGCAGTGATGTTTTCCGCGAGTGGCGGATTTTGAGCAGGCTGACTTTTCGCCCAATAACTTTGGTTTGGCTCGAACACCATCGGTTCAGGCCAGATTTTGGGGGACAGTTCGTTCAGGCCAGCGGCCCCGAGGACAAGGCCGCTTCCAGCGAGGGCGGATTTTTTTAGAAAGCTGCGGCGGCTAGAGCGCTCTTGCATTTGCAAACGTTGGTCGAATTAAAAGCCGGGGGCGCCGCTGGAGGCGGGGCGGACTTCGCTGGATTCGACGGTGAAGCGGAGGCGCTCGAGGTAGGTTTGGGCGAGGGACATGATTCCAGTATACAAATAGCCCCAAACGAAAAGGAAGAGGAAGGGGACGGTGGCGTAGTTTTCATTTTGCAAGGCGTAGACAACGGCGAGCAAGAAGTAAATTCCTAGAGCTACTTCGGCGAAGGGCATCAACCCGGCGCTTTTACGGTAGGTCTTTTTGGCCCAGTCGCCATTGTTGCTTCCGGTTGCGTTGGCTTCAACGCGGTATTTCGGGGTGCGCACGAATTCGGATTTCACGTTGAAGAGGGCTTCCAGAACTCCCCGGGCGTTGCGGACGGAGAGTCCGATGCCGACGGCCATGACGAAAGGAAGATAGAGAAAAGTGCGCTTCCAAGTCTTGGGGTAGAGCGCGCGTTCGGCGGCGAGATAGAAGGACGAGATGGAACAGGTGGAAGCGAGAAACAGAGGCAGGTCGATTACGAGGACCTGGAACCAGCCTTGGTAAAAGCGGACGATCATGGCGGGAAGCAGGATGATGGACATGACGACCATGAGCGGATAGCTGATGTTGGCGGTGAGATGGAAAAAGGCTTCGGCTTTCACAGCGGCGGATTCTTTGGAACGCAGCACACGCGGCAGGATTTTCTTGGCTGTTTGCATCAAGCCTTTGGCCCAGCGGGCCTGTTGCGATTTGAAAGCATTCATTTCAACCGGCAACTCGGAGGGGCATTCGATATTCGGCAAATAGAGGAAATGCCAACCGCGCAGTTGGGCGCGATAAGAAAGATCGGTGTCTTCGGTGAGGGTGTCGTGCTGCCAGCCGCCCGCGTCGTCGATTGCATTGCGGCGCCAAATGCCTGCGGTGCCGTTGAAATTGAAGAAAAGGCCGGTGCGGTAGCGCGCGGAGTGCTCGATGACGAAATGCCCGTCGAGCAGAATGGCTTCTACTTCAGTGAGCGCGGAATAATGGCGGTTGATGTAGCTCCAGCGCGTTTGGACCATGGCAAGCTGCTGGTCGGCGAAATAAGGCACGGTGCGGCGCAGAAAATCGGCGGGCGGAATAAAATCGGCGTCGAAGATGGCGATGAACTCGCCCGAAGCGAACTTCAAACCTTCCTGTAACGCGCCCGCTTTGTAACCTTCGCGATTGTCGCGATGAATGTAAGAAATGGGCAAGCCGAGAGCGCGGTAGCGGTCCACGCAGTCGCGAGCGATTTGCCGGGTCTGATCGGTGGAATCGTCGAGGACTTGAATTTCCAGAAGGTCGCGCGGGTAATCAAACTGCGAAACGGCTTCGACCAGGCGATCGATGACGTAGCGTTCGTTGTAGATGGGAAGCTGAACGGTAACTTTGGGCCAAGTTGTAATTTCGGGAGGCGGCCCAGGGAGGTTTTTGCGATTTTTGTAATAGTTGTAAACCAAAGCATAGCGATGAATGCCGTAGGCGGCCAGGATAATCATCACGAAAAAATACGGAAGCATGATGGCGAGATCGAAAGAATTCAGTTGATAAATGCCGCGAAACGGATTGGCGGTGGGGTCCATGTTACGTCGCCAATATTCGGCGAGCGGGTTGCCGGGCGCGAACCACGCGGCGGTGGAGAAAAGCAAATTATGAAGCGCGATCACGATTGCCGATTCCTTGAAAAGCTGCGCCGGATAGGCCTTTTAAGCTATTGATTAGCCTGCGATTGCTGAGGGGTCGCGGGGCTCGGGAATGATTATACGGAGGCATGACGGGCTGTCAATGAAGATGGTTTGCCGGCGGCTAAGGTCACCTAACGAACGGCTAAATCGGCCGAACGGCCGATGATGCAACGGCTATCTGATGTTGGTGTAATAGCCGGGGCCGACGCGGAGGTGATGGTGCCAGGCGAGTGGGAAGGCCCAGAACACGAGGGAGCCGAGGATGGCTTGGCCGATGGCGAGAGGGATGATATTGCGGACGCGTCCGAACATGAAAGCCATGGCGGTGCCGGCGATGAAGGTCAACGGGACGAGAACAGGATTGGGCCAGTGGCATGCGGCGAAAATCACGCCGGTCAGTGACGCTGCAAACCATTCGTTGCGTATGAGCGAGAGCATGCGGTTGTGAACCAGGGAATTGAGCGCTACTTGTTGAAGCAGGCAGAAGGCGAAGTAAGTCCACAGGCGATGCCAGGAAATTAGATTGGGCGGAAGATACGGCCGGGCACCGAGCGCGAGGCCGATGAAGACGAGGCCCGCCAGCATTACGGCGTAAACAATTAGAGCTTGTTTGGTGGCGAGCCACAGATTATCGGCGCGCCAACCCAACGTCTTGGGCGTGTCGCGATGAATTAGAAAGCTGGCGACTATCCAGAGGACGAAAATCACCCAGGTCCATCGCGCGGTGAATTGCAATTGCCAGATGAACCACAGGATGAAAGCGGGGAGCAGCGTTACGTCCGCAAGCGAGAACCAGCGCTGGATGCGCGAAGCCATTTTCTTCTTCTGATGCGGGATTTGGGCGGCGCGTCAATACTACTTAGCTTTTTCTGCCGAACAAATGCGGGCGCGCGGAATGTTTGCTGGCTTTGGCCTGAGCTGCGAGGACGGCGAGACGCTCGCGCGCTTGGACGTGCGTGGGATTGAATTCCAGGAGTTGCGAATAGACTTCGAGGGCGCGTTCGGGAAGCTCCATTTCCTGTAACAACTCGGCGAAATGAAGATAGATTGGCTCGCGCCAGGGATCCAACTTGATGGCCTTTTGGAAATGGTCGACGGCCTCATCGTGATATTGAGGGATTGTGGAGAGGCTGCGCGCTAGCGTGGCGTGGTAAAGAGCGTTGTCCGGGGACACCTGAATGCACTTGCGTAACCAGACGACTGAGCCGACGAAATTTCTTGCGCGCAAGCATTGATTGGCTCGTTTCAGCCATTCCTGGATGGATTCCTCGATGTTTGTTTTTTCGCGGTGCATGCTGAAACCGCCGCGAGCGGCGAGGCGTTTATCATAGGCCGTACGTTTTTCTTGGTTCTCAAGAGTTCTGTAAGCTTCGGTGATGATGACCATGAGGTCTTTGACCGGCGCGTCCAATGAGAGGTTACCCATGTGAGCGTCGGGATGGAATTTGCGGGCGAGCGCGTGGTAGCTCTTCTTAATCTGGGTGAGGGGAGATTCGGAGGTGACTCCCAATAGTTGATAGTAAGTTCCTTTGCCAGTGAGTTCTATGAGCTGGCGGAGGTCGCGTTCGAAACGGCGCTGGGCGGCTTCTTCGCTTTGGAGCGAGAGGGCGAGATAGAAGCGAGCGGAGTGCACGGAGTGTATGCTTGCGGGCTTTGCGCCCGCCGCGCTGGGAATGACTTCATCAACGACGAGAGAAAGTTCCGGCAGGGAAAGATACTTGTTCAGCTTCGCGCGATCTTCGGGACGCATTTGAACAAACTGTATGCCCATACCTTTATTGGGTTGCAGGCTGCGCACGATGGCGCGCGCGCGAACTTGTCCGGTGGGCAAATCGAAAATCAATTCGATGCTGGAGCCTTCGGAGGGCGGATTTGCGGTGTGCAAGAAAAGGCCTCCGAGGCCCATGACTTCAGCAAGCGATGTGCAGGTTTGCTTGGCAGATTTCCAGCCGACCCACATGCCTTTGGGCGCGCGGACGCGAGGGTATTTTCTGGGTATTTTGGGTTCGGGTGACATGGATCAGGACTTGCTTACTGCCATAAGTAAATTTTATTCGCAGAGAGGGCCAGGGCCGTTATTTTTTGGCGAGGATGCGGTTCAATTAGTAACGTGACAGAGGGATGACAGCCTTAAGAATCGGCGTGGGAACTGCAAAGTCGGAACTTCAACGGCTGAAGCCGCGGGGATTTTGCGGATTTTATGTCGTGGCTAAAGCCACGACCCACAAGGATTTCGTGGGCCGCCACGCAAGCCTCTAATGGTAGTGAAAGGAACATGATGCGTTCCGACAGATGGGCAGCGCACATTGATCGGAGCGGAGCCAGCTGGAGATACGTTGACCGGTGGTACACGCCCGCCTACAATGCGTGCACATAAGGGGAGAGTGCTAATGGATTGTCACGGGAACCGGTTGTCGTTTGTGACGTTGATGGTACTGGGGGTCGTGCTTATCGCGGCGCCCGTGTTTTTGAACGCCAGGGCAGGCATTGCAAACGGCGGCGAACCTGCGGCGTTGCCACAGCGGCATGCGGACGATCCGGTTTTGGCGAAGGCGTACCGCTTCGAGCGCGGGGGCTGGATCTACGTCCACTTGGAGGGCGCGCCGCACGATATGGGTTACCAGCATGGCTATCTTTTGGCGCCGGAAATTTCAGACGCGTTCGCGGCGGTGAGTTCGGAGATGACCTATACGTCGAAGCGCAACTGGGATTTCTTCCGGCGCGCTGCGCACACGATGATGTGGCCGAAGATTGATGTGGACTACCAGTCTGAGTTGGCGGGAATCGTGGATGGTTTACACGCGCGCGGATACACCAAACTGGATCAAGACGATATTGTGGCCATGAATGGATTCATGGAGCTGGCAGATTATTACGTGCCGTGGCTGGACAAGCAGACGGCGGCCGCTGGGCCGACGTCAAAACCGGCGGAAGAACACTGCAGCGCGTTTGTGGCAACGGGAAGTTATACGAAAAACCACCAGATCGTGATGGCGCACAACAATTGGACGAGTTACAACTACGGCGCGCGCTGGAACATTATTTTCGACATCGTTCCGCAACGAGGTTACAGCATGTTGATGGACGGATTTCCCGGCGTGATCGCGAGCGACGACGATTTCGGAGTGAACTCAGAAGGATTGATGATCACGGAGACGACCATTACCGATTTCCATGGCTGGGATCCGAATGGAAAGCCGGAATTCGTGCGCGCGCGGAAAGCCATGCAGTATGCGGGATCAATCGACGAGTATGTGAAGATCATGCTGGATGGAAATAATGGCGGCTACGCAAACGATTGGTTGCTGGCGGACCGCAAGACGGGGGAGATTGCGCGTTTTGAACTGGGGCTGTTGCACAACAAAGTGTGGCGGACGAAGGACGGGTATTACGCGGGGTCAAATTTTGCGAGCGATCCGGCAGTGTTGAAGGACGAAACAACATTTGATCCGAATAACATGGCAGCTTCGGCAAATGCGCGGCACGCGCGTTGGGACGAATTGATGGCGGCCAATCAGGGGAAAATCGACACCACGCTGGCGGAGGCGTTCCTGGCGGACCACTACGATACTTATACAAAGAAGACAGGGCCTAACCGACGCACGCTTTGCGGACATGGGGATATGGCGACCGAAGGAGATCCGCAGTTTGCTAGAGAGCCTTACAATCCGGCAGGTTCGGTGGAAGGAAAAGTGATCGATACGAATATGGCGGAATCGATGACTTTCGTGGCGCACACCGGGCATCCATGCGGAACAAATTTCAAAGCACGGGAATTTCTGCAAGCGCATCCGGAATATAGCTGGCAAGCGAACACTCTGATCGATATGGATGCAGGGCCCTGGACGCAATTTCGCGCGGGCGAGCATGCTCCGAACAGTGACGCAGAAGGAAATTAGATTACGTATTTTTATTCTTTGTTTTCTTTGTGGGCTTAGGCTTGAGCGTTTTGATGTATTCATAGCTCAGCTGCAAATATCGTTGCAGAGTTTTCGTGTCTTTCAGAAGACTGTCCGGCACGGTTACGTACTCCTTCATTACAGCGCCGTAGGCCTCGAATAGCGTGGTCTTATACTTCTTCAGGAACTTTTCTCGTTTGTCGTCCGGGAGCCTGAGGGCCAATGAACCAGACGGATTCAGATAGGTGAACATGTGGCCGTTTAGCGAGGTGTAGGGGTTTGCGGCGCCTTTGCGTTCGATCTTTGGATTAGTTTTAACGAGCTTTTCGTACAGCGCCAATTTATCGGTGGGGATGGTCTTCTTTTTTTGTTGGCTCAGGGCGTTTTCTCTGGCGTGAGTGGCGTTGGGGGAATGTGTTGCTCGAGATAGCGGAGCAAGAGGCTGTACAAGTGAAGCGTGGTTCCGGCGCCTTCGTTGATGGCGTGGGTGCGATTGGGATACTCCATGAAATCGACGGGCTTATCGAGCTCGATCAGGCGATTGAGCAGGAGCTCGGAACCGGAATAATGGACGTTGTCATCGGCGGAGCCGTGGACCAGGAGCAAACTTCCTCGCAGGGCGTCGGCGAAATTGATGGCTGAACTGTTGCGATAGCCGTCCACGTTTTGAAGCGGCAAGCCCATGTAACGTTCCTGATAAATCGTGTCGTAGAGACGCAAATCGGGAACAGGCGCGACGGCCATGCCGACTTTGTAAAGATCGGGAGCGCGAAACATCATGCTGAGAGTGCTGGTGGCACCACCGCTCCATCCCCATATGGCGACGCGCGACGGATCTGCGAAAGCGTGTGTGCGCAAGAAAGCCTGAAGGGCGGCGGACTGATCCTTGACGATGATGGGTTGGATCGCGCCATAGACAATTTTGCGCCAGGCGCGGCCTTTGGGAGCAGGAGTACCACGATTGTCGAAGCTGACCACGATGTAGCCGGCAGCGGCGACCGCGCGATTGAAATAATAATTCCAGGAAGCCCAATCATCGAGCACGGTTTGCGCCGCAGGTTCGCCGTACACGTAGACGAGGAGCGGATATTTTTTTGCGGGATCAAAGTGCGGAGGCTTCATCATCCAAGCATCGATTGTGACGCCGTCGCCAATGTCGACCTTAAAGAATTCCGTGGGAGTCTGGAGAAGGACGGACGCGTTCGCACGTAGAGCAGCATTATCTTCCAGGATGCGCGTGGAGCGATGGGCGGGGAATTCCACCAAGTCGGTGACAGGGACAAGGTCGGTCCGCGAATACTGGTGGAAAGCCCAGTGAGAATCGGGAGAGATATCGTAATAGTGGGTGCCGGGCAGGGTGGACGGAGTTACACGTTCGGGAGTTCCGGAGCCGTCAAGGCGCGCGCGATAGAGATATTGCTGCGTGGCGTTATCGGGAGAGGCATCGAAATAGAGCCAACCGGACTTTTCGCCGGCGTGGACAATGTCCTTTACGTCGAAATTTCCCCGGGTGATTAGTTGAACGCGTTCACCGTCGCGGGAAACAAGGTAAGCATGGCGCCAGCCGTCGCGTTCGCTGAGGCAAAGAAAATCCGCGCCATCGTGCAGCCAGGTGATTTGCGGCATCATGTCAACCCATGCTAGGTCATGGTCCTGAAAGATCGAACGGAAAGCACCGGTGGCGGCGTCGGCAAGAAGAACGTCATTGGTATTTTGAAGACGATTCAAATGCTCGATGGCGAGGTCGTTGGAATTTGCGGCCCAGTCCATGCGGGCGATGTAATTGTCACGCGGGTCGCCGGGAACCTGCATCCAGCGGGTGGGACCGCCTGCAATGTCCACAACACCGACACGCACAGAGGAGTTCGTGGTGCCAGGAATGGGGTATGCGATATCCAGAATCGAAGGATAGCGGCCGAGGCCGGGGTAGGGGAAACCAGTGACTATTTCTCCGGGCCGGCCGAGGTTGTAAATGAGACGAAAGTCTTGCACGCCGGTGGTGTCAAATTGCCAGTAAGCAATGCGACGGCCGTCGGGGCTCCAGCGAAATCCGTCGCGAACGTCGAGTTCCTCTTCGTAAACCCAATCGGAGGTGCCGTCAATTAAGGTGGCGGAGCCGTCAGTGGTGAGCGGCAGGATTTTTCCGGAAGCGAGATCTTGGACATAGATGTTATTGGCGCGAACGTAGGCGACCTGGGAGCCGTCTGGCGAGAATTTTGCAAACATGAGGGAAGAGGCGGGAGCGTCGCCTCCTAGTTTCTGCAGGGCCCCGGAGGCCAGGTTGAGCACCCAATAATCGCCGCGCGTATTCAGTCTCCAGACCGGGGCGGAATTCGTGAAGATGAGCAAGCGCGTTTTATCTTTAGACCAGGCGTAATCTTCAATCGCGAGCGGAGATTTTTCGCCGGACGGAATTAGTTTTTCGGCGGAGACAAGGACATCACGTTTTCCGGTTGCGGTTTCGTAGCGAACAATGTCTTGCGCGTCTTTGTTGACTGCGGATGTTTCGACGGTGGTGTAGGACTGGCCGTCACCGAGCCAGCGAGCGGGACCGAAATTTTTAACCTCGAAGTCGGTGGAAGCGAAAAGGCGATGGAGAAGCTTATCGGAATCGGCGGAGATCGGAGAGGCCGGAGGCACTGTTTGGGCGAGCAGGGGGCAGGTGTAAGCGGTGGAACAAGCCGCAAAGAGCAACAGGAAAAAGGATCGCAGGAAGAACCGAGGCCGAAAAATCCCACACTTCCCTGAGTTGGACAAATTCATACATTCTCCAGACTTTTGCAGAGGCGAATCCGTTTACTCGGTGAAATTGCTCTCTTGGATTTTCCGGCCGTTCGTGGCCTGGATGGGACGGGCGTTGTCGGGATAGAGCTTCGCGAACGCCGCGATTTGAGCGGGAGAAAGTTCGACGGGAGTTTTCATCACGAACCATTTCACGTCACTGCAGGGAGGAATGGTGAGCGAGCCGTCGAAGGTGTAGTAATTCTGATCGGCGGGCAGCAAATCAGCGGCATTGATCACAACTTTTTTGAATTCAACTTCCTTGTCCACTTCCTTGGGGATGTGAGCCCAAATATCGCGAATCAGCGGATTTTCGCCTCCGCTCTTCAGCAGAACGGCGATCGCTATAGCATGGCCATCCGCGCTCACGTGGACGAAGTGCAGGACCATATCGGATTTTTGGCCATTTATTTCCTCTTCGCTGGGATGATGAAAGTGAAACTGCACGAGCGGATATTGTTTGCCGTCAACGGTGATGCTACTGCCAGGTTCGTATTTCACCAGGATAGTGTGGCCATTGTTGACAATCTTCATCGGAGAGAGCTTGTAATCGAATTGAATGGGCTTCAGATCGGCCGGCTCGGCGTCTTTGATATCGATGGGAGACTGGCGCTGTCCGGTTTTGCAAGACGCATAGCTGGGGTCGAGATCCCCCCAATGCTCGGGGCCGTCGGGGCCAGAATAACTCCAATGAGGAGCGCCGCCGGCGTGTTGTTGAGCGAAAGCCGGAGTGATACCGAAAAACAGGACCGCCGAGAGCGCTGCCAAGCTCAACTGCGAAACTGCGACGCGAATTTTCATGGGTGTTCCTTCCTTCGTGATTCTGAAATCTCGAAATCGGCGGCGTGAGACGGGCCATAGCATCCCACTGTGCGGTGAAATCTTCAACAGCGTTGCGTATGAAAAGTTGACTCAGCGCCGGGTCTACAGCAGAGTTGGCGCTGCTCGAGGGATATTAGAAGCAGTACGGAGTGCAGAAAAATCTTTGGGGAATAAGGATAGGTTGTGCCGAAGCGCCGTGTGAAGACTGAGACGTTGGTGATTGTGAATCCGGCGGCAGGCGGAGGGCGCGCGTTACGCGCTGAAGCGCGCGTTGCGAAGCTGCTATGGATGCGCGGGCACACAGCGGATTTTGCGCATTCTAAAAACTCCGCGGATTTGCGCCAACAGGCGCAGCAGGGCGCTCGTGGAGGATACCGCTACGTGGTGGCGCTGGGCGGAGACGGGGCGTTCCATCATCTGGTGGAAGCGGTCCATGGGACGGAGACGGTGGCGGGATTTTTTCCCGCGGGCAATGGGAATGACATCGCGGCGGACCTGGGAATTCCCGCGGATCCGTTGGATGCGGCGGAGGCGTTCTTGAAGTCGGCGCCGAGAGCGATCGATCTGATTCGTGCCCAATTCGGCGACGGGCGGATGGCGCACTACATTGGGGCAGGCGGGATGGGACTGGATGCCGAGGCTGCCCATTTAGCAAATACGAAATTCAAAGGGTTGCCGGGAGTGACGCGATATCTGGCGGGAGCGTTGTGGGAATTTTTTCAAGGCGGAAGCATCGGGTTGCACGCTGAAATTGACGGCGTTGCGTGGGACGGGCGCGTTCTTTTTGTGGCCGTCGCAAATTCGACCCGGTATGGATCCGGCATTCGCATCGCGCCGGAAGCAAAAATGGATGACGGCTGGATTGACGTTGCGTTGGTGCAAGAAGTTAAATTGACCAGGCTCGTGGAAGCGATTCCGATTGTTTTGACTTCGGGAGATTTGCGAGGCTTTCCGGAAGTGCAGCGGCACCGATGCAAACGGATAGTGCTGCGGACAGAGCGTCCCGCGAAAGTGCACGGAGACGGCGAGCTACTTGGCGAAACTCCCGTGGAGCTTACGGTGCTGCCGCAAGCCGTGCGCGTGATGACGCCAAGGGCGCGCGAGGATGAAAGCGGATGAAAGCCAGCGCTACTCTTTTTTCTTTTTGGTTACTTTGAGGTTCACTTCTATGTCGCGGCGTGAATCGAAACTTGAAATCGTGCGAGAAGAAGAAGTCAGGTCGTTGCGCTCGGCATGGATTTCATAGTCAACGTTGGGGTCGAGTCCGCTGAAGCGATACTGACCTTTGTCGTCGGCAAAAGAAGTTTTCACCGCTTTCGTTTTGACGTTTACAAGATAGACGACGCTGGAAGGAACAGGATTTTCATCCTTATCTTCGACGAGACCGTGGACAACGCGAAGCTGGGCTTCGGCCCTTTTTTCGTCTTTGGTTTGCGCAACGGAGGGCAAAGCTGCGAGAAGAACTACTAGAATCAAAAGGGCGGAGCGGAGGTTGCAGCAATTCTTCACAAGTTCGGGCGCTGGCCGGCGCCGAGAGCGTCACTAATTGAAGCGATGCGAGCGGATAACAAACGGGGAACGGGAAGAGGAACACAAAGATTCAGCGCATAGGCCGGCATCATCGAGATTCCGCCATCCGGGCCATCGAGCAGAAGGAAAGAGTTAGAAGAGTCACGAGGAAAGTCATTCTGCTTCTTCTTCCTCTTCTTCTTCCTCTACGACAGCCTCTTCGTCGGAGTCGTCTTCGTCGTCATCCTCTTCCTCATCTTCATCGTCGGAAATAGCGATGAGATGAACCGGATGAGTCTGAGTTACCTCGAGTTCGGCGTCACACTCGTGACAGCTCAGGATTTCACCTTCTTCCACTTCGTCTTCATCGAGATCAATTTCGGCATCGCATTCGGGACATCGGGTCACGGATTTCTCTCCTTCCAAGGGCCGGCTTGCGCCGACGAGCGTATTATATAACGCCGGTGTCAAGCTTTCGCGAGGAGGAATGCGTAAAAGTGTCTAGCCGCGAATATCCAGAGCGTCCGTTGGTGGGGGTGGGAGGCGTCGTGGTGTCGGAAAATCGCGTGCTGTTAATCCGGCGCGGTGGGCCGCCGCTGGAAGGGGAATGGTCGATTCCAGGAGGAATGCTCGAATTGGGAGAATCGTTGCGCGACGGAGTGCGGCGCGAATTGGAAGAAGAAACCGGCTTGGAAGTAAGGGTTCACGAGTTGATTGAAGCGTTCGACCGCGTGACGACGGACGCGGACGGCAAGTGGCGCTATCATTTTGTGATATTGGATTACTTGTGCGAAGTGGTGAGTGGAGTGGCGCGAGCGGCAAGCGACGTGCTGGATGTGGCTTGGGCGCGCGAGGACGAATTAGCGCGATTTTCGCTTACTCCGACGGCGACGCGGGTGATCAAGAGAGCGTTTGAGATGGCGCGATCGCGATGACGGACCCGACGATAAAAGTCAAATGGGGACAGCGCGGCTCGATTGGACGCGCGAGAGAAAGTCTGAGTTAGCTGGCCGCGGCTTCGGGCAGTTTTCCGAAGCGGCGCTCGCGTTTCAAGAAGTCTTCAACGGCTTCGGCCAGATCCGCGGCTTCAAATTCGGGCCACATGCGCGGAGTGAAAAAGAGTTCGGCGTAAGCGCACTCCCATAGCATGAAATCGCTCAAGCGGCGGTCTCCTCCCGTGCGGATCAGCAGATCGACATCCAGAGTGGGACCGGAGGTGTGCATTACTTCTCCGAGACGCTTGGCGAATTCGCGCTGGGATATTTCGCGGCTGGAGAGCATCCAGCAGGATGCGCGCAGAATTGCGTCGCGTGCGGAATAATCTATAGCGATGCGCAATTCGAGGCCGCGGGCGGAAGCGGTGGTGCGCTCGGCGGAGTCGATCGCCTGGGAAAGAGAGAGTGGAATGCGGTCACGGCGGCCAATCACGCGCAGACGTGTGCCTTCGGCGGCGCATTTCCCAGCATCATTTCGAAGAAAGGCTTCGAGCAAGGCGAGGAGTGCAGATACTTCGGTATGGGGGCGACCCCAATTGTCAGAGGAAAATGCATAGAGCGTCAGGGTGCCGATTCCAAGTGTGGGAGCGGCACGTACAATGCGACGGACAGCCTCCACTCCGGCGCGATGGCCTTCGGAACGCGCCAAGCCGCGTGTGGCGGCCCAGCGGCCGTTGCCGTCGAGCAGAATAGCGACATGGAGTCTGTGATTAATTAAGTTCAAAGTACTTTTGTTCATAAAGTAACCGTCCAAAATTTTTTTGCGTTAACCTTCGCGCGTTGCTTGAATCAAAGCTTCCATGTGATTCAAATATTTCTCGAGCGCGCGGCGGCCGGCAGCAGAAAGGCGATATTCGGTTTTGGGCAGGCGTCCGGCGAACGATTTGCTGCAGGTGATGTAGCCCGCTTCTTCGAGCTTGCGGGCGTGAACGCTCAGGTTGCCGTCGGTGGCGCGAGCGAGCTGCTTCAGCTCATTGAACGCAAGAGAAGTATTCACGGCCAGCGCGCTAACGATTGCGAGCCGCGTGCGTTCGTGAATCAGGCGATCGAGATCGGAAGCGGACGGCTCGCCAGAACGCGCACGAGGCGCTACGCGCTTGGGAGATTCTTCGCGCTCCGCGCGATAGGTTGCAGATTTACCCGCCATATTTCCTCGCTATGACCGCGCCAAAAATAATGTGAAGAGCTCCGAAACCCGCGGCCAAAAAAAGATTGCCCCAGTTCCAAGGACAGAAAAGCGCAACCGCTCCCAGCACCATGAAACACAAGCCCATCAAAGGAACTACACGAATCGAAAATGCACCGCCGGTAACCACGCCCGTTCCATACAACAAAAGCCATTCACCGGGAATGGCACCGACTACCCCGGTGCGCAATTGAAGCGCGGTAAGCAATGCGCCGACGAGCAGCGGGGGCGCAAAACTGTAAACAAAACGCCGGCCAGGTCCGGAGAAGAGGGAAGAGCCAGAGGCGCGCGCTTTCGAGTAGGTGGTCCAGGCGGCTATGGCGATGGCCAGAATAGCTTCTGCGGTCCAAGTGAGCAGCCAAGCCATCGGCGAGGCTTGCGTGGAGGCGATCGCCGCCGCTCCCAGCGCGGTGATGCCCATAGCCACGCCGCCCCATCCAGGAACTGCGGTGAAGGAGCCGGCACGCTCCATGGCTTCGCGAATAAAGCGCAGATTGTCGCGGGCGTGGTCGTCCAGTGCACGAGGGACGGAAGAGCGCGGTCGGACCGGATCCGGAATAACCATGAGTGGAAGATAGCCTAACGGAAAGTGTGTGTAAAGTACTTTGTCCTGCAAAGTTGATGGTTTTCTATGATTCCAATCTGGGCGAGCAACTGACCGTGTTCGGCGGCCGAAAACTCTCTCGCGCGGCAGCGATGATCGCGTTGACCAACGATTTCGCGGATCATTACGGCATGGCGGCGATTTATCTGCGGCCGAATGGCTTGCTGCCGCCAACGGCCCAACCGAAATAGGGCAGCGTCTAGTTCTTACGCGGCCGTTTTGGGTAACGCCCTACGATCGAGTTCCAGCGGATGATCAGGAGATCAAAGAACATCATCAAACTGTCCCGGAACATGTGGACCTTGGTTGCCGGGTCGTGGGCCCATCGAACGGGGACTTCGGCGGTCCGTAGGCCGTGACGTTTCGCCAGGAAAAGTATTTCGGGGTCGAAACCAAAGCGTTCGATGCGCTGTTGTTCGAAGACGATTTGCGAAGGCTCGCGCACGAAAACTTTGAATCCGCACTGCGTGTCGCGGAAAGGCAAACCCATAGCGACTCGGACGAATCCATTGAAGATCATCCCGGCGAGTTCCCGCAGACGTGACTGGTGCATGGTGATCAGGGAGCGGTCGAGCGCCCGGGAACCAATGGCGACTTCGTTGCCCGCATCGATTGCAGCGAGGAGCTTTTCGCACTCCTCGATCGGCGAAGACAGATCGGCATCAGTGAAAAGCGCGATGCGGCCACGCGCTTCCAGCATCCCGTGACGAACGCTGAAGCCTTTTCCGCGATTGTCTCCATTTGAAACCAAACGGACGGAAGGCATCTCTCTCGCCCATTGTTCGGCGACTCGAGCGGTATTGTCACGCGAGCCGTCGTCCACGATTAAAATTTCGATCTGGCCAGGAGAAACATTCTTGCTCGCAAAATAATCGCGAATGCGCGCGAGTGTACGGGGCAGGCGTGACTCTTCGTTGTAAGCTGGAATAATGATGGAGAGGTCGGGCGGCGGAGTCATTCCTGCCGTGATCCCTGGGTCACTGGATGCCAGCCGTAGTGCCCCAGAAGCGGGACAAAACGGCAAGCGTAGAGAGATTCCTGAGTCGTAGAGGCGTCGCGTTTAACTATGCGAAACAATTCTTGACGATCTGATTTACCGACCGGAATCACCAGACGGCCACCTTCGGCCAATTGTTCGATAAGGGGCGGAGGAACGGCAGGAGCGGCAGCTGCCACTAGAATCGCCTCGTACAGAGCGACCGGCGGGCCAGTCAAGGATGTCATGGCAGGCCAGCCCATTGAGCCGTCACCTACTTCGACGCGGACATTCGTATAACCGAGGCGCGACAAACGTTCGCGCGCTTGGGAGGCGAGAGACGGTTGCGCTTCAACGGCTGTGACATCGCGCGCCAAGAGGGAGAGGATGGCGGCCTGGTATCCGGACCCGGCGCCGACTTCCAGCACGCGCTCACTGCCTTGGAGAGAAAGAGCTTCGGACATGGCCGCAACCATGAAAGGTTGCGAAATGGTTTGGCCGTTTCCTATAGAAAGAGGCTCGTCGGCATAGGCCGACGCGGATTGTTCGGTTGAAACGAAAAGGTGGCGAGGAACGGAGGCCATGACATCCAGCACACGTTGCGAAGTAATGCCGCGGGCACGAAGTTGACGCGCAACCATTTCATGCCGCGCTGCTTCGAACTTGTCTTCGACTTCCGAGCTGTGATTGGACGTACCGCTCATGCTCCGCAAAAGCTACCACAGGCCTGCGTGAGGTTGCTACCGAAAGGGTTCGTTGACCGTCCGCGTATAAATTGCATCTATACGCGGTGTTCGATACGATTCTAAGGGTTGATATGTCAGGGCAGTTGCCCGGACCTAAATAGGAGACTGAGATGAAACTTCGAAATGCCCTGATCGCTGCCGTGCTGTTCACGGCGGGTCCGGCGCTGGCGCAGACGCCCGCGGGCGGCACGCAACAAAAGCCGGCAACTGCTGCTCCGGTTCAGCCAGGACAAGCTGCGGCGAAACCGGCTGGTACGGACTCGAAAGCTCCGGCCGAAAAGCTGGATCCGGCAAAAGAGGCGGCCATCCGGCACTTATTGGATATTACCGGGGAATCGAAAGAGGGTGAGAACATCAATACGGGTATGACTGGACGGGTCCACGATGTAATGAGCCGCGCGCTTCCGGCAGATCAGCTACCCAAGTTCATGGATACATTTTCACAGCGATTCACGGCCGGCGCTCCGCCGAGTGCGGTGACTGATGCCGTGGTAAAAATTTATGCCGAGCATTTTTCCGTGGAAGACATTCAGGGGATAACCAAGTTTTACGAATCGCCGGTGGGGCAGCGAATGGTGAAGGAAATGCCGGACGTGGCCCGTGAATCGCAGGACTTAGGGATGCAGATGGGCCAAAAAGTTGTGATCGCGGTGTTGCGAGGAATGTCGGACGAATATCCGCAACTGAAGCAGATGCTGCCGCCAGATCCAGACCATCCAGCTCCAGCGCCGAATGCCGGAACCGCTCCGGCTCCAGCACCTTCAACTCCGAATCCGAATTCGACTCCGGGTACCAAGCCGACTCCGCCGCAGCAGTAATATTTAAAAACGTAAGGATTAAGAGAGGAGCTTGCTGATGCCACGAATGTTTTTGGGAGGCACGCGCTTGCGAAAATCTCGAAGGTGGTGGGCCGGAATTGTCTTTCTGCTGGCCGTGGCGGGTTGTGCGGCATTCGCACAACAAGCACCCCCGCCAGCCAAGCAGGCTCCTGTCACCGTGTCGGCAGCAATTAGTTTGAAGGACGCGCTCGACCAACTTGGGCGCGAATACGAACGAGACAATCCGGGAGCTAAAGTCACTTTGAATTATGCCAGCTCTGGAACATTGCAGCACCAAATCGAGCAGGGCGCGCCGGTGGACATATATTTTCCGGCAGCGCAGAAACAGATGGACACGCTTCAATCCGCCGGACTAATTCTCGCCGACACGCGGAAGAATATTGTGGCGAACGATTTGGTGCTGATTGCGCCGTCTGCTACGGACAACATTCACACGTTTCAGGATCTGGCGAAAAGCCTGGTGAAAACTGTGGCGATCGGCGAGCCTGCCACGGTGCCCGCGGGAATGTATGCGCAGCAGACACTGGAACACCTCGGATTGTGGGCGGATGTACAGAAAAAGGCCGTGTACGCGAAGGATGTCCGGCAAGTGGTGACGTTCGTGGCAAGCGGGAATGCGGATGCGGGGTTGGTGTATCGCACCGACGCGCAGACTTCGCCGAAGATTCGAACGATTTTTACCGCTCCCCCCGACTCGCACGATCCGATTGTGTATCCCGCCGCGGTGTTGAAAAACTCCAAGGAGCCGGACGCCGCGAAAGCCTTTCTGGCATTTTTGGAAACACCGCACGCTCTGGAGATTTTCAAGACCTACGGCTTCAACGATCCGAATAATCCGCAAGGGAAAATCTGAAACGGTTACAATCCAGCGGATGGATTGGTCTCCTGTCTGGATATCGCTGGCGACAAGCGTAACGGCGACCGCAATAACGCTGGTAGTTGGACTGGCCGCAGCGGTCTGGCGTGAGCGACATAGCGGTCCGGCGCTGGCGCTGCTGGACGGAATTCTCCTGTTGCCCCTGGTGTTACCTCCTACCGTGGTTGGCTTCTTTCTTCTGTTGCTCTTCGGACGACACGGGCCACTGGGCAAGTTGCTGCTTCGTTTTGACGCTACGGTTGTTTTTTCCTGGCCTGCTACGGTAATCGCAGCCACGGTTGTTTCGTTCCCGCTGATGTACATAACCGCTCGTGCAGCGCTCGAACAGGTGGAACCTGGACTGTTGCAAGCAGCGCGGACATTGGGCGCTTCAGAGTGGCGCGTATTCCGCGAAATTGCGCTGCCGCTGGCTTGGCCAGGCGTTCTAGCGGGAACGATACTTTCTTTTGCCCGGGCGCTCGGGGAGTTTGGGGCCACATTAATGATTGCCGGAAATATTCCCGGCCGAACAGAAACCATTCCGATTGCCATTTATTTTGCGGTGGAAGCGGACGACATCCAGCGAGCGTTGTATTGGTGCGCTGTGGATGTAGTCATTTCGTTGGCGCTGCTGAGCGGGCTTTATTACTGGACGCGCACGCAAGGTTTCGGACGCGCGCGCCGATTGGCTCGTTGAGATGGTGCTGGATGTTCAAATCGAGAAAAAACTTCCAGACTTCGAGCTGAACGTTGCGTTTACTGCCTCTGAAGCGCCTTTTAGCATTCTAGGGCCCTCTGGCGCAGGCAAAACGATGTTGCTGCGATGTATTTCTGGATTGGAGCGGCCGGATCAGGGCCGCATCGCCCTGAAGGATCGAGTCTTATTCGACTCAGAGCAAAATATTCGGATTCCCGCGCGGCGAAGGCGGATCGGGATGGTATTCCAGAATTACGCGCTGTTTCCCCACCGAACAGTGGAAGAAAACGTTGCGTTTGGATTGCATCAGCTTTCCAGTGAGGAAAGAGCGGCGCGAGTGAAGGCGCTTATCGAGCGTACGCACTTGAAAGAACTGGCCAATCGTTATCCGCGCGAACTTTCTGGAGGCGAGCAACAGCGAACGGCCCTGGCGCGGGCGCTAGCGATCGATCCGGAAGCGCTGCTGCTGGATGAACCGCTCTCCGCGCTGGACACGCATTTGCGGAGTCAAGTGGAAGCACACCTTCAGGAGGTCTTTTCCACGTATCAACGGCCCACGCTCTTGGTTACGCACAACATTGAGGAGGCGTATCGACTGGGCGAGCGTCTTTTGGTGCTCTCGCGGGGGCGGATGGCAGCGTACGGATCGAAAGAAGGAATTTTTCGTCATCCCCCTTCACGCGAAGTGGGGCAATTGACGGGCTGTAAGAATTTTTCGCGCGCGAGAATGAATGCGGACGGCACGGTGGAAGCATTGGATTGGGGTTGCAGGCTTCGCGTGGACCAAGCAATTTCCAAGCCGCCAGCGTACGTCGGTATACGGGCGCATCACATTGACTTTCTGGAAGCGAGGACTGGAGATGACGCGCCAGAGAACGTTTTTCCTTGCTGGCTGGTTCGCGCTTCGGAAACACCTTTTCGCGAGACGTTGTATTTGCGACTTCGGCCACATGGTGAAGAAGGGGCCTACGATTTACAAGCTGAGGTTTTCAAAGAAAAGTGGGAGCGCTTCCGCGATGTTCCCTGCCCATGGCACGTGCGACTCTCGCCAGAATCACTCTTCCTAATGCCCGAGTAGATTCACACCGACAGCTAATTGAAGTGCTTGACGAATTTGATATCGAGTGCGTAGCTGCCGTTTATATCGCGGAGGAAAATAATGGAGACGTCGCGTTTGAGGTGATACTCCACTTGAATAAGCTGTTCCTGGTCGGATGCGGCATTTGACGAATACGTGATGGTAAGGTCACGGGAAAACTGTTGTACGACGGTAACGCGCGCGGCTGCGTTGGATTCTGTCGCCGTGCCGGCGAGAAACGGATCCACACGAAACTGGCTGATGCCGAAGAGTTTTTCAATGCGCCCGCCGAATCCGGTTGAGATCGCCTCGGATAAAAGAGCAGTGGCTCCGTAGTTTTGACCACCGGCCGATTGCGAGCGCAGGGCGCTCTCTTGTCCGGTGTTGCCCAGGGCGAGCAGCGCCACGATGTCGGAGTCCGGTAGCGGCGGGTCCGAGCGATAGTTGAGCACAAGGCGGCTGGCGGGACCGGTGAAATTTATAGTGACCTGATACTGGCTGATGACCGAGGTGGCTTCGATGTTGAGCACAGGGTCCAGGCGGAACGGATTTGCAAAATTAAGATCGCCGCGCGTGAGCGTAAAGTTGTTGCCACGGAATGCCATCTCGCCGCCGAGCAAGTGGATGTGACCGAGCAAAACAGGCCGATCCCAAGTTCCACGGAGGTGAAGATCGCCATCAATTTCGACATGGGCTCCGCCCCATTCGATGCGCGCTCCGGCAGTTGTGCGTCCGGAAACATCGAAGGTGAGATTGCGCATGAAGGCGGAGGTGGAAATGGCAACCACTCCGGTTTGTGCGGAGGAAGCGAAGAAGGACGCCAAATCGACACCTTGTGCAAAAAGCAAACGCTGGACTTGTATGCGGCCGGAGAGAATGGCAGCGTCCGGCGTTCCCGCCAATTGTAGTGAGCCGCCGATCAACCAACTCATTCCGGCGGGGTAACGAACGCGAACCTGCGGTGTCTCCGCATTGATTTCATAGCGCATGGGGCTTTCGCCATAACTCAAGCTGCCGCTTAGCGTCAATTGTCCGCCGCCAGATTCGGCGGTAACGCGATCAAAGAGCAAACGGCTGCGATCGAAGACAAGATTCCCGTTTACGTGGCTTAAGCCGACCGGAAAGTCGGAGTAGTGTACCGAAGCATCGCGGATGTTCGCGCGGCCGGTGATACGCGGTTTCGAGATAGTGCCTTCGACGGAAGCGTTGACGTCCGCTTGCCCTTGCGCTTCCAATTGCGGTATCAAGCCGGTGGCAAAACGCAAATTGATGCCGCCGGACATGTTGAAATGAAGAGCACGATCGCGGTCGAAACGCGCGGAGCCGCTTAGCTGCATGTCCGTGTTCGGACCGTGAATATGCGCCTGCTCGATGCGTACTTCGTTACGGTGATAGACGATCTGGATAGGACCGTCGTTCTGAAGTTGTACAAACTGATAGTCAAAAGAAATATCAGAAATATTCACTTTAACTTCGATGGTGTCGGGTTTGCGAAGAGCGCCAGAAATGGTAAATAGACCGTTCACTGCGCTGGGACGCGTCAAATCCTTGAGATGAAGGCCGGCGGTGATGAGGGCGTCGAGGTCAAATTGTTTTACGGTAAGATTTCCGGAAATTAGTTCGTCTCCGGTCAGTCCGACATCGAGCTGGCCTGTCAGGTTCCCCCTGGACATTTCGGAATTAACGGTCACGTGGGCATTCTTGCCATCCGATTCAACCTCCGCGCGAAAATCACCTTCTTTGTCGGCGCCGACGGTGAGTCCCACCAGACGGATATTTCCGTTTGCAACAGGAGTGCGAATGGGTCCGTGTCCCCGCACGCTGAACTGAAGTTGTCCTGCAATGGGCAAAGAGGATTTCTGCAATACGGCAATTTTTTCGAGGGCGATCCCAGCACCATTGAGATTGAATTCCGCGGTCTGCTCGGTGGGATGATAAAGCACATCGCCGTTCACGTGTCCGGCGTCGCGGCGAAGTTCCGCCTGTGACAGCTGAATTTCGTCACGGGTGTAATGTAGCTGGGCTCCCAGGCGGTCGAAGTGATAACCCTTCGCTACTATATCGTCGAGAACAAAATTTCCATCCAGGACGGGGAGTGCGCTCGTTCCGCTGCCGTGAAAAGTGCCGCTGAGAAGTCCAGTAACGGGATAGCTGGTACCAAGCATAGCTTGAAGGTCAGCGGTAGGGCCGCGCTCAACTTTGGCATCAAGGCTCCAATGGCTGGCGGGCACAAAACTCCAGTCGCCATCGAAATCCAAGCGGAGATTGAGCGCCGCAGTGAACTGCCCTCGTTTTACCGTGGCACTCGTCAAACTGAAAAAATCGAGCGAGTATTCCAGGTCGCCCTCGATGCTGTCCCAGTAGAGCGCGTCGTAATGCGCGTTGGTGGCGTTGAAATGTCCGGCAAACGTCGGACCCGCGATAGGGCCTAAGATGCGTCCTCGAAACACGATGTCGCCGGCTTCACGGGCAGGCACCGCACCCACGCCGCGCAATTTATTGATGAAGTCGTCCCAGGGCATCAAATCTTCGGCGTTCAATTTTAGTTCCAGGGCAGAATCATGGCCGCCGAGATAACCATCGAATTCGATTTTTGTGGTGGGCGTGGAAATCTCGCTGCTAGTAAACGTGGCGGTTCCGGCGTCATCTATGTAGTCGTAGTTAATGAATGCCGCGGCCGGAGTGATTCCCGGCGGCGTGTAGGACGGAGGAGTCCATCGAGATTGGCCTTTGGAACGGAAGTGCGCGAACGCTCCAGTCCAAGTATTAACGGAGACCACGTCCATGACGGAATCCCAGTGAAGGGTGTTCACGGGGAAATCCGGATTGTCTACGGCGGCATATGCGGCCGCGAGACTGGTGCCGTGCAAGTGGGTTTCCGTGCGGACGGCCAGAGTCTTCAGATCCATTTCCAGGCGGCCATCAACGGTCCCCTCAAGTGCGCGTATTCCGAACTTTGGCAAGACTAGAAGTTGACGGGACAGATCGTAGTCGCCCCAGGTTTCGATGCCGCTTTCGTGGAACCAAACATAAGGCAAGCTGACCTTTTGGGCGGAGTAGTGGCCACTCGCCGTCCAATCACTGCCGTCGTAACTGGCCTTCCCGGAAAAATCGGCGGTGACATCGGGGACAAGGGGCTGACGGAGAACTGTGCGAAAATCAACCAGGGAAACGCGAGCGCGATAGCGGAAATTCCAATTCTGTTGTGAAAAATCGGGAAACTCGGCGCGAAGATTGAGTTCAGAGTGCGGTAATTTCCAGACAAACTCGTCGAGCTCGAAGGCGTTCCGGTGCAGAGTGAACTTCGCGGAGAGATCGGAGCGGAACAGCGCATCCTTCCGCTCGGCAATTTCCACTTGCTTCCACTGAAAGTTACCCACGTAAAAGTCGCGGCCTGATGCGGCGGCTTCGTAATTCAATTTGAATTCGAAGTTCTGTCCTTTTGCCGTGAGCGGCACGCGGCGATCGTTGATCAGGGCGCTGCCGTCTCGCAATTCCAGCCATCGGATTTGCAAATCGAAGAGACTCTGGTGCCAGGATTCGGTGGCGGCAATTTTTGGCGTGGGCAGGTTACTGTGGCCATCCTTATCGAATTGAACGACAAGCTGTGGCCGGTCAATTACCAATTCGCTCAAGGCAAACTGCTGGTGAAAAAACGAGAGGATTGTTATCCCGACGTCGACACGGTCCGCGTGGAATAGAGGCGGCTGGCCGGCACCTTCCCGGCCATGGAGCGTTAAATTTTCGCCACGAGCGGTGAGGCTCAAGAACTTTAGATGGAACGCGCCGAGCTCCACGCGCGCGCCTGTTCGCAATTCGAGCTGCTGCACGATCTCGTTGCGAGCCCAGCGTTCGACAACGCCACTCTCATATAGTCCAAACGTGACAAGGCCAGCGAGAATCAAGAAGGCGAGAAAATATAAGCTCCAGCGAACGAAACGACGGGAGCTCACGAAGGACTCCGTTCGTTAACGATATCGATCCTCAATCGTTGACGCGTATCATCCAGCCATTTTTCCGCGCGATCGTTGATGGCGCGTTGAACGAGGACTTCGCGGATAGTGTCTTCCACATCTTCCAGCGGGGGAACGGGTTCGTTACGAGCTTTAAGCTGAGGCGCGAATTCCTCGTTGTAATACTTTTCTAGTTCCTTGTCATCTATCTGAGCAGCGGCACGGAAGCGGTAATCAAGGAAATGCGCGAGATAAAGTTGCTGAGACAAAATTCGTTTGACCGCTGTTTCGGTTAAATCCGCGGCGGTGAGGCGTTTCTGGAACTCTTCGGGAGAAGGGAATTGCTTCACAAACTGCTGATAGGCATTTTCGATTTCGTCAGCGGAGGGAAGCGGATACTTCGCAGTATTGGCTTCGCCGCGGACGATCCATTGATCGGCTAGTTCGCGGATGAGCTCGTTTCGAGGTTTGGATTTGCCGTCAGAAAGAAGCTGAAAAGCGCCCAATTCGTGGACTTCACTTTCCAAAATGACGTCATCTTCAATGCGTGCGGCAATGCCGTCGACAGGCAACGCCGCAGGATCTTTCGGAGCCGCGGGCGCTTGAGACAGAGGAGGCAATTGTGCGTCGGCCTCTGTCGCTCCATGTGCACCTAGCCAAGCCAAGAGCCCCATGATGAGAATTACGCGTTTTAATGGACTGGTCATAGTCGCGTCGTCAAAAAATTGGGCCAATGTTGAATGAGAATTGAAAATGCGGCAGCCGGAAAAATTGCGGCACCGTTGAGGGAGCAATCGTCGCCTGATATTCCGCTGGGTTGATTTGCCAGCCGAAATCCACTCGAACCGGGCCTACGGGCGTTGGATATCGCAAGCCAAAACCGACGGTGTGCGAAAAATAATTCAGATTTGTCGTGGAAGACGGCTTCCAAGAAATATTTATGTGCGTTAAATCGCTATACACGTTGCCGCCGTCGTAAAAGAGCGTGCCACCCAGCTTATTGCCGATGTAAGGAAGCTTCATGGGAAAGCGCAACTCCTGATTGAAAACCAGAAGCGCCAGACCACCAATCGGGAAACCGGTACATGGATCGCGAGGTCCAGCTTCGTTCAGGCCGAAACCGCGCAGCGAGGTTGCGCCGCCAGAAAAGAAACGTTCGGGCAATGGAATCACTTGCTCGGTGACGGGAGGAGCAGTAGAGCTGCAACTTGTCGAGCCACCTTCCGATGAGCCGCCTTCCACTGTCCGGCCGAGCGGCTCTTCAATGCCAAAACGCGTGGCGCGCGCAAAAACGAAAGCGCGTCCGAAGGGATGAAACGAGGAGTTTTGAAAGAATCCGCGAAAGAAACTGGCGCTGGAGCCTAGTGAGGTGGAAGCGACGCTCAAATCGACGGTGTTAAAATTTCCGCGCGTGGCATCCGCGGGATTGTCACGGCGCTCGCGCGCGTAGGTGATGCCAAATCCGGATACCAAGGTAGGCTGGCTGAACAACGGAATCTCGTCGGGAGTAATGTGCAGATCGGAAGCGGTAACCCGGCGGAAAAAGTAGCGATAGAGAATCGAGCTTGAGCGGGAAAACTTCTCTGCAACTTGAAAAGCGCCCTCGTAGCGGACGGACGTAAACGTCTGAACGTCTTGCATTTTGTCAGCGAAACCGATGAACTGGACGCTGATAGAGGGATGTCCGCCAAAGTTGTCAGCGGTATAACTCAAAAGCGACCGATATTCGAGGGTGCTCACGCGCGCTCTGAAGGTGAGGGTCTGCGCCAAGCCGAACATATTCGAGCGCGAAGCTTCGAAGATCAGACGCGGGCTGCTGGCAATGACGGTAGCGTTAGGATTACAACTGGATGAACTTTTGCTGCAACTAGCGCCAATTTGCTGGACTTCGAAACCAGCTCCGTATCCGATGGTGTATCGCTTGCCTTCCTGTAAATCCACAACGACAGTCTTATCCGGATCGGTGCCGGCAGGATTCTGCGGCTCGATCTGCACACGGTTAAATACGCCGAGATTGTAAAGGCGGCGCTGAGTCTCGACTACATCGCTTTCGCGCAACGGGCCGTTTGGTTTGATTTTTACCTGGCGCGAGATCACGCCGGGCCGGGTGAATTGGTAGCCTGTGATCAAAACTCTTGCTACTTCGATGCGCACCCCTTCGATGATGTGGTAGGTAAGCCGGACTTCGGTGGCTGAGGTGCCGGGAGTTATTTCTTCCTGAAAATGAGCCGCAGGGAAACCTTCGTTGTAATACATAGCCAGAATATTGTTGCGGTCACTGGCTACGCTTGCGGCGGAATAGGGTTGGCCAGGAGAAGACCCGATGACGCCGAGGAGAGCTTCTGTACTGATGACCTTGTTACCTTCAATGCGGAGCTTATCTACGAGGGTTTGCGGGCCTTCCACGACGGCGAAGGAGACGAAGAGATTTCCTTTCTTGCCCTGATAGTTGTCATCGACCGAAGGGGTGACTTTCACATCGAGGAAACCGTTGGAAAGATATACGCCGCGAATGGAATCTGCATCGTCGTTAACCAGCTGTTGGCTAAAACGGCCATTCGAACCGAAGGAAGCGGGCTGAAGTTGCAATCTGCTTTCGAGCACCTTCTTGTCAAAATATTTGTTGCCGGTGAAACCGACGCCAGCGAAACGATATTTATCTCCAAGAGTAATCTTGTAGCTGATTACTCGACCCTTATCAGTAGCGTCCCCGCCAGAAGTGAGCTCAACGTTGGCATTGAAATAGCCTTGGCGCTGAAAATAATCGCGGAGATTGCGGCGGCCTTCCTGCAACAAATCTTCGTCCACGGCTCCTTCCGCATAAATCGGTAAAACTGAGTGAAGCTTGCCTTTGCTCAGATGCGCTCCGACGATTTCGATGCTTACGCGTGGACCAGCTTTCACCTCATACTTCAGAGATACAGTATTAAATTTCGAATCGTAGGGGCCGGGAGTAATCAACACTCCAGCGCCAAGATATCCCTGATTCACCAAATATTTCTTGAGGCGGTCGCTGGCCTTGCTAAGACGCGCGGTGGTGAGTTGGTTCTTCACCTTAATCTTGGATCGACGAATGAGTTCGTCGTCGGGATAGGGAGTTTTATTTTGAACCACGAAGCTTCCTATGATGGCGCGCGGACCTGGATCCACTGTGATGGCTACGTCCATCTGGCGAGTGTCTTCGTGCGGGGTAAGCGTCCAGGTTACTTTTGCCTGATAGAGGCCTTCATTGTGAAGCGTGTCTTTTAAACGGTCGATGGCTTCCAGCAGAGCGCTTTGGCGGAAAGGCTCTCCCAAACCTAATCGCAACGCGGCCAAAGCGGCAGGCTCGCTGGGCGGATCTTTTAAGCCGTTAACGCGGACTGCGTTATTGAAGTAGTTGCGGTGGACGAGAAATTCCAGCCGTAGGCCTTGCGGAGTGGGCACGGCTCTCACCTCTATATCAGCAAAATCGCCGGTGCGATACAGTTCGCGCAAAGTGTCGCGTTCCTTGCCAATGTCAAACGGCTCACCAACACGCAGAGGAAGCGATGTGGTATGCGGTGGCATCTCTTTCCCAGATTCATCCACGATGCGGATTTCGGCCACGGGCTGGCCTTCCAGCTTCGCTTGCTGGGCTTTCACCGACAGACATGTGAGAAGAATGAAGGCAAGAAGTGCGGGCCCTAGGGCAGCGAGGCTCGCGCACCGGCTCAGTGGATTCGACGTGTTACAAGAAAGTCTCATTCGCCCAGAGGATTAAGAAGAAAGGTTAGCATGCCGCGTTGCCTGATAGAGGCGAAAAGGGGATATTATGAAGTTCATGCTGAGAAACAGGCAATGAACGGTCAACAATCCGAAAAATACTCGCGGCAGATTCTGTTTCCGGGCATCGGCGCTGACGGTCAGGAGAAAATTCTGGCAGGAAGCGCGGTGCTGGTGGGTTGCGGGGCTTTAGGCACGGTAACAGCGAATTTACTGGTGCGGGCGGGTTTGGGACGGCTGCGGATCATAGACCGTGATTTCGTGGAGCTATCGAATTTGCAAAGGCAAACGCTGTTTGAAGAAGCCGATGCGCGCGACCTTTTGCCGAAAGCGATCGCTGCGGAACGGCGGCTGCACTCGATTAATTCCGATGTGCTCATCGAAGGGATGGTCGCCGATCTTGTTTCGGAAAACGCCGAAGAACTTCTTTCGGGCTTTGAGGTGATTATCGATGGCACGGACAATTTCGAAACGCGGCTTTTACTGAACGATGCGGCGTTGTCGTTGAACATTCCGTGGATTTACGGGGCGGCAGTCGGAAGTTACGGCGTGACATTTACCATTCAGCCGGGTCGGACAGCTTGCCTCGCGTGCCTGTTGGAAGGCCAGGAAAAAACGGGCGAAGCAGCGGCGGAGGCTACTTGCGACACCGCGGGGATTCTGAACGCGGCAGCGGGAGTGGTGGGTTCGATCGAAGCGGCCGAAGCGACGAAAATTCTAGCGGGGAAGCCGGAAGCGCTGCACGGGAAGTTGCTTTCGTGCGACGTTTGGACTGGGAAATTCCAATCCGTTCGCGTGGTGCGCAATCCCGATTGTCGCGCGTGTGGCCAGCGCGAGTTTTCCTACTTGGAAGGGGATGCCCAGCCGCACATCACTATGTGTGGCCGCGATTCAGTGCAGATACACGAACGCGGGCGCAGGCTCGATTTGGGAGCGCTTGGGCAGAGGCTGAAGAGTGGCTCTGTGTCCGAAGTCCGTAACAACAAATTTTTGCTTCGCTTCCAAGTGGCGCCGTATGAAATGACGGTTTTTGCCGATGGGCGCGCCATTGTGAAGGGCACGAAAGATCCTGCGATTGCTCGATCGCTCTATGCGCGATTTGTGGGAGCGTAGTGAACGGGGTTAGTTTCTATTATTGAAGTTCCTCAGAGCAAAATTCGGCTTGGTATCAGCGGGGAAGATCTAGCCTGAAAATCGGCGGATAGCTGATTGCCGCATCGCGGCACGATCCATATTCTCCCGAGTGTTCATTAGTGTCAGGAGCGTGCTTAGGACGCGGGCCTTCAGTTCATCTGACATGGGAAATCCACTGGTGGCAGTGTTGACTAGAATCTCGCCGCGAGCGGAGATTTTTTGCATAAATTCCATCTGGCGTTCGTGCTTGGTGTTTCCTAAAGCGGTTTCGCGGCGCATTTCCGCGCATTCATTCTCGATAAACAGAGTGAAATGAAGGACGCACAAATGCTCTCCGGCGAGCCCGGACGGGACGCCGACCTTACATCCTTTTGCGCTGCAAATCTCGGTCACGAACAGACACCTGTAGGACGCTTTCTGGTTTGTAGCATTTTCTGAGGAGTGAATTCCAGTTTACCTAAACGCGGTGCGCTCAATCAGATAGCAGCAAATAGGCTAATTTAGGGAAGTGGAGGCGGCATGTGGCGCGCTTGCCGTCCATTGCGATGAGTTGCATACGGACTAAACAAAATTCGAAAGGTTCGAATGGGAATTATTCGTAACGCAGCGCAATCATGGGATCCAGCCGCATGGCGCGCCGCGCGGGTGCGTAGCATGCCCAGAGGCCGATTCCGCCGAGCAAAAGTATTGCGCTCGTAAACGTGAGCGCATCCGTGGGGCTTACGCCTACCAGAAGCGTGGCCATGGAATGTGAGATAGCCCAAGCCAGCAGCGTGCCTAGAAGCACTCCTCCGATCACCAAGAGCAGTCCCTGTTGCAAAACGAGGAGCAAGATATTCTTTCGACTCGCGCCGAGAGCCATGCGAATGCCAATCTCGTGAGTGCGTTGGCTGGCGGCGAAAGAAACAACTCCATAGACGCCCACGACGGCCAGGATTAGGCCCAGGATTCCCAAGGAGGCAGCAAGAACGGCGCCTACTTTGAAGACGAAAAATCCATTTCCGCCCGAGAGGGAGGTCCTCATGGTTTCGACGTCGGTCACCGGCATGTTTGGATCCAGGGCATGCACCTCTTTTTGTACCTGAGCGGTCAGCGTCTCGGGCGGCAGATAGGAACGAATTTGAAGGGTTCGATAGGTGGTGAAATTCTGCGCCTCTGGAACAAAGAAATATGGTTGGTTGGCCATACCAATGAAGATGAATTTGGCGTCACCGGTGAGGCCGACGATTTCGATGAAAGGTCCTTTTGCGCTCTTGATACTGAAGCGTTTTCCGATGGGATCTTCGTTCGGCCATAGCTTATTGGCCATGGTTTGATCCACGATCGCTACGAGCGGGGCCTTATCATCGTCATTCTCGCGGAACGCGCGTCCACGCAGCAAGGGAATCCGCATGGTAGAGAAATAATCAGAGTCAACGTGGTTGAATATCACTACTGGCGGCTGTTGCCCGGGAGCTAACGGATGCTCTTCGACGTACACCGCGCCGCCGTCGTTCACTGTTCCCATTGGCACGCTGTAAGCCAAGCTGGCTGATTGCACTCCCGGCAACGAACGGATACGTGCTTCGAGGTCGTGATAGAAAGTTCTTGTGCGGGATTCGTCATATCCCACTTCTTTGGGGTCCAAAGTCATATTCAGGAGGTGGTCAGCGTCGAATCCGAGTGAAGCTTGTTGCGCGCGAAACAGGGTGCGAACGAATAAGCCGGCGACGATCAGAAGCACCATCGAACCGGCCACCTGCGCTACTACGAGCGTGCTGCGCACGCGATGGCAGCTCACCCCCGCTGTATCGCTCCTGCCCGCGCCGTGCAGCAGGCCGTTCATGTCCGCTCGCCCAGCGCGTATCGCAGGCCATAGCCCAACCAGAATGCCAGTGATCAAAGCGGCTGCCATTGCGTAGACAAAGACTCGCCAATCGAAACTGAAATCCAGGCGGATGGGAAATCTTGTCGGCGGCAGAAGCGAGGCAACGGCGCCGCTAGACCAGGCTCCGAGCAGCAGGCCGCCAGCGCCGCCGAAGATTGCAAGGACGATGCTCTCAGTAAGCAGTTGACGAATCAGGCGTCCGCGGCTGGCTCCCATAGCGGCACGTATAGCCATTTCGCGCTGCCGCATGGTCGCGCGCACCAGCAAAAGATTTGCTACGTTGGTGCACGCCAACAACAGAACCAGAGCTGCGAGCAGCAGAAATATTCCGACGATGAACGGAACAACATTTTTCGCATAAGGCTGAGGGCGCGCCAATCTTTCCGGAATCGCGCGGATCGTCACGCCTCCGTCGGTCGCGGGATATTCTTCCGCGAGCCGCTGCGCCACGACATTCAAAGAACTCTGAGCGTGCTTCAGGCTTACGCCGTCCTTTAGACGTCCCATCACGACCAGCAAGCGGGCAGTTCGGTCGGTCCAGAAGGTGGCCGCATCGGCCGCCGGCATCATATTCAGCGGAAGATAGCCATCCAGATCGAGCGCGAAACTAGTTCCGTAAAATCCTTTCGGCGCTACCCCAATGATGGTTGCTTCCTGACCGTCAATTAGGGCTTGCTTGCCAACTACTGTGGAGTCACCGCCAAATCTTTTTTGCCAATAGGAATAGCCCAGGACAACGTAGGGGTCTTTACCGCCCGCTTCGCCTTCCGTCGGAAGAAATAGACGACCCAGCGCAGGTTGTAATCCCAGCGTAGAAAAGTAATTTCCGGTTACGCGCGCGTACACGAACTGATTTGCTGTGCCGTTAACACTGAGCCCGCCGAGATCGATCTGGGAAGCAAAGATGCCCGAAAATCCGTCGGCCTGTTGGCGAAAATCCTGAAGTTGGGGATAGGAGAGCGTGTAGATTCCGAGAGTGTCGCCCTCGAGCTTTCCGGCCAGGACCGTGATTTGTTCGGGCGATTTCGCCGGCAGAGGACGCAGCAGGAAACCGTTCACGATGCTAAAGATCGCTGTGTTGGCACCAATGCCAAGCGCCAGAGTCAGGATCACGATGGCCGTAAGGGTTGGCGATTTCGCAAGCATTCTGAAGGCGTAACGAATGTCCTGCCAAAACGTGGCCATGACGATTTTTCCTCCAGTGACTCGATCTTGATAATGTAAGAGCACGTGGCTACCCGCCGTCGGCGGCCGCGTGAAATCTATGTGAAATAACAAGTTAGAGTTCCCAGAACTGGAATCGTCCATCCGGATTTTGAGCGATTCCGAAATCGAGTGTCGCGAAATCGGACACTTAGTCCAGTGAGCCAGTCACTTGCGATAGCCTTGCTGCCGTGCTACACACGGATTCGCACTAGATATTCGTCTTACAAGGACTACCAAGGCCTCCATTGCCTCACCTTACGCAACACGATGTGATGACGATGTTCCTTGCGCTCGCTGCGCTGCTAGGGACGGCTAAGCTCGCGGGCGAACTGATGCACAAGCTGGGCCAGCCGTCGGTGCTGGGCGAAATCCTTGCGGGAATCCTGCTAGGGCCGACTGTATTGGGCCATTTCAAACCTCAGGTGTACGCATTTTTGTTTCCAAGCACAGGCACGATGCCGATCGTGCTGGAAACGGTAACAACGATTGGAGTCGTATTTTTTCTCCTGACGGCAGGACTTGAGATTGATCTGCGCAGTATTTTTCGGCAGGGAAAAAGCGCGCTGCTGGTGAGTTTCTTCGGCGTGATTATTCCGTTCGGTTTGGGTTTCGCCTCCGCGTTTGCATTCCCACACTTTCTGGGTGCTGAATCGGGCGCCAGTAGATTGGTCTTTGCATTATTTGTGGGCACGGCGCTTTCGATTTCGGCGCTTCCGGTGATCGCAAAAATCCTGATGGATCTGAACCTCTTGCGAACGGAGATGGGGACGGTGGTGATGTCGTCCGCGATGTTTGACGATCTGGTGGGCTGGATTTTGTTTTCCACTGTTCTGGGAATGATGAACGCTGGGCCGGAACACTCCATGAATAGCGTCAAACGAACGGTGTTACTGGTCTTCATTTTTGCGGGGCTGGCGTTGACGGTCCTGCGGTGGATTATCGACAAAATACTTCCGGTGATTCAGGCGCACACCAGCTGGCCGGGCGGAGTTTTGGGATTCATTTTTACGCTGACGCTGGCGGGAGCGGCCTTCGCTGAATTTGCAGGGATTCATGCGGTGTTCGGCGCGTTTATTATCGGGATTTCGGTGGGGGAATCGACACACTTAAGAAAGCGAACTTCCGAGCATATTCATTCGATCGTCACCAACGTGTTCGCGCCGTTTTTTTTCGCGAGCATCGGCTTGCGAACAAATTTCGTTACCAAGTTTGACTGGAGGCTCACGCTAACGTTGATTGGTGTGGCCTGTCTGGGGAAGTTGCTGGGAGCGGGTTGGGGAGCGCGACTTGGCGGAATGGATCGGCGCACCTCGTGGGGAGTGGGGCTGGCCATGAATGCGCGCGGAGCCATGGAGATGATCTTGGGACTGCTCGCGCTGCAAGCTGGGCTGATTCGCGAAACCATGTTCGTGGCGTTGGTGGTGATGGCGCTGTTTACGTCCATGATTTCGGCTCCGGCGATACATTTTCTACTTCGGAGGCGCCGGTCATTGACATTGAAAGACATCGCGATAGGCAAGCTTTTCCTTCCGAACATGGAGGAGCGAACCAAGCAAGACGTTCTGAAGCATATGTGCGAGGTGGCGGCGGATAGCGTGAATAACGCACCGGAAAGGTTTCTCCGGCTGGTATTGGAACGCGAGAGGATAGTTCCGAGCGGCTGGGAGAATGGATTGGCGGTTCCGCATGCGCGTGTGGGTGGGCTTCCTCATCCCATCGTTGTGATTGGCAAATCGGAGAGCGGGATCGATTTTGACGCGCGTGACGGCAAGCTTTCGCGATTGATTATTTTGATTCTTACAGGCGATAACCAATCGCAACACGATTTGCTCGGCGACGCGGGTGAAATGTTCAGCCGCAAGGAAGCCATTGAGCAAGTGCTAAGTGCTGGGAACTTTGTGGAGTTAGTGGCGGCTTTAAACGCTCCGGTGAAGTAGAGTGTTCGAATCCGTTACGTGCTACACAAGAATTACGAGTAAGACGTAGGCCCCCGTCGCCGTATCGCTCTCTTAAACAATTCTATTTAAAAGCATTAGCGCGTCCCCCCGTTTGACAATCCCTCAGACCATTTTGCGGCATCCAATCTAGCGTAGAGAGAGAATGAGCTGAGCACGACACTTGGATACCCTCCTGTGCTGAGTGGGCGTAGCCATTTCCTTCCCCTGTGGCTGCGCCCACGAGGCGCGAGTTCTTCAAAAGCTCATCTGAAACCTTGGCTTAGAATTGTGCGGTCAATCGCAAGGCATAACTTCGCGAGGGTCCAATGGCGTTACCGGAGAAGAGTCCACCGAAATCGATGACATCGAGAACGTTGTTCAGATTTTGACCATCCGCTTGAATCCGCATACTCAGGCGCTCCGACTTGTAAATATCCGCGCCTGCAGAAGCGTTTACCTGGAAGGAAGGATAGATGCGGCCGCGGGCGAAATTAATGCGGTCGACGACTTGCTGGCCATACACCTGGGCCACTCCCGCGATGCATTGCTGAAGAGTTTCGCCGTCCGGGCACTGAAAATCGAATGGGAGACCCGTATCATATTGAATGCCGGCTGCGAGCCAAAGGCGCGGAGTGACCTGATAACGTACGCGTCCGCGAACGGTATTGCGCTGATCCTGCGAATCCGGCAGATGGCCCGAGGTGGGTATGACGGCATCGTCACCAAGGAATAGGCCGCCGGTCACCGGAAACCAAGCGTTGCCGACGGTGTAGGAATAGCTCAAGAAACCCGAAAAGCGGTGCCAATCGGGAACCTCGATTTTCGTTTCCGCTCCATAAATGACAGCCTTGCGGAACGCAATCGGATAGCTGATGGTCGTGTTGTCGATCTGATCGTCGTCGGCGTAATTGTTGACCAAGCGGCGAAAATAGTTAGCGTCCAGCTTCAGCTTACCGAACAAAGCCTTGGTCAAACCCGCCTCGTAGTAATTTCCTTCGGAAGGTTCGACCGGCAGTTGAAGGGAGATGGGGTTAAGCGTCGTGGCAGCCGTCGAACTGGAGAGCAGAATATTCTCGAAAGAAGGCGTCTGGAAGACCCGGTCATAGGAAAAATGCAGCACCAGGCCGGCGGAAGGGAAATAGCGCGAAATCGAGAAACGCGGATCCACTGCCTGACGATTCAATATGAGCTGATAGTGGTCCCAGCGGAGTCCGGCGCTGATGGTCCAGTTTCCCAAGCGAATCAAATCCTGCACGAACGCGGACTGCTCGAGGTCCGGGCGATTCGCCATGAACGCGAAAGTAAGCGGCGTCTGCGGATCGAATTGAGTTGGGTCGGTAATGGCATACCGGAAATTTTCATTTAGGAAGATATTGTCGGACTCAATTCCGACTTTCCATTCGTGGCGGCCGTGAACGGCGGTAAGCGTGCTTTTGACGTACCCTTCGCGAAACCAATTGTGCTGAAAAACTTGTATGGGAGTCGATTCAGCGTTGGAATTGAAATCATTGGCGTTGTCGCGAACCATGGCGCGAAAATCGGCCACCACGTGAGATGAAAATGTGTGTTGGTAAGTGGCTACACCCATGGTCTCGATGTTATCGGCCGTTTGGCGCTGCCCCGCGAGTTGCTGCACCATCTCGTTGGGGATGTCGTAGCGCGAGGTTTCGTGCCGAACGCTGAGGGTTAAGCGATCATTGGGCGTAAAATCGCGCTGGTAGTGAATTGAAAAATCGCTGAGCGTGCCAGTGTTCGAGAAATTCTCAGGCACCACGGGGTTCAAATAATGATCGGTCATGCTGCCGCTGGCGCTGAACCCCAGCGTGTTTTTTCCCCAGGCATATTGCCCTTGGGCGAATATGCCAGCGGTATCAAAGCTGCCGCCGGAAAGCACCACCTGGCCGTGGAAACCTGCTTGGGAGTCTTGAAGTGTGTTGACCTCGACCACGCCTCCCATTTTGCGGCCATATTCCGCGGGAAAGCCGGCGGTGTAGATGCTCATCGATTGCACATCGTCCGCTTCAATCTCGGGCCCGAAGCTCGGCGAGCGGTTGTCCGTGAGCGGAATGCCATCCACCACGAATTGTGTCTGATATTCCGATCCGCGCGGATGCAGGACGGCGTTGCCTTCATATAGCCAGCCGGGTTGCGAATTCACGAGATCTTGAAGGGAGCGGCCCGGAAGCGAACTGAGGCGGTTTTGGATAATATCTGAACCTATCTGGCTAACGGCGCCGGCTTGATCGGGATCGATCAACGTGCTTGCCGCGCTCACGGTTACAGATTGACTTACCGTCGGCAGCTTGAGTTGGATGGCGTATTCCGTGGCAATCGAGGAGCGAATCTCCACAGATTCAGATACTGCTGCAAAGCCAGGCTGCTGAATTTCGAGTTGATAAATTCCATATGGCAGGCGCTGCACCGTCAAAGCACCGTGGTCGTCGGTCACAAAGCTATGCCGATACTGATTGGCCTCGCTCACGATCTGTACGGTGCTTTTTACGCCAAGACCGGACGGGTCGGTAACGCTCAAGCGCAACTCTCCGTTATTGCTCTGTGCGAATGCAGAAGCAGCAAATAGAAAGAAAAGAGCTATCCACTTCTTCACTCTGTTGGCCTCTGTAAATAAAGTCTCTAATTTCCCAACAAACCTAAATCCAACCGTCGAACGAGCGCCTGCATTTTAGACTGTCATTTGAATATTCCTTCTGTTCGGGTTTTGTTCAGTGTTTAATAAGGATTTCTTGCCGGCGCTTGGCAACATAACTCTCGGTCATCGGGATGGATTCCCTAGATCGGCCTTATAGGATCTCAAAAAGCATGAACGAAATCGGTGGAACAGGAATATAGACATAGAGGCGTGATGTCGAGTCTTGGCCAAGATCTGATCATGGGGTTGTCGGGTGCAAGCGCGGCCGACCTTGAGTCTTCGAGGCCGGCTTCCGAGCTTGAACTCAGGGTAGTTGGCTTGTTTGACGAATCCCGGGAACCGCTTCTTCGCTATGTGGTTTCGCTTGGGTTATCTATTTCCGATGGAGAAGAAATCATCCAAGAAGTGTTTCTTGCGCTGTTCCGGCATCTGCAGCTCGGCAGGTCCGACAGCAATCTGCTCGGTTGGCTTTTTCGCGTGGCGCACAACCTGGCTCTAAAACAGCGCAACGCAAATTACAAGCTGCAACAAAAGCATCATCCCGACGGAGAAGTCATCGAGAGACAGTTAGATCCAACTCCAAACCCAGAAGAACAATTCATGCGAAGCCAGAGGCAAGAACGTCTGCGTGCTGTCCTGCAAGCGCTGCCGGAGCAGGATCGATGCTGTCTGCACCTCCGCGCGGAAGGGCTTCGCTATCGCGAGATAGCCAACATTCTAGGGATGTCCCTCGGCGCTGTATCGATTTCACTGTCTCGTGCACTCGCGCGCCTGGGATGCGCCGATGAAGGTTACAACTATGCCGGATAATGACGAACACTTGTCGGACCGGGAAATTCTGCTTGCCGTGGATGACGAGTCCTCGACGCGCCATGTCGCTAAAGTTCGCAAACATCTGGCCGCCTGCTGGAAATGCCGTGCACGCATGGGAGAAATCGAGGGAACAATCTCCGATTTTGTCCGATTGCACCGCGATCTCAGCCCTCATCTACCAGCGGCAGGCGGGCCGCGCGCACAGCTGAAAGCTCAATTAAACGAACTCGGCGGAACGATTCGGACAAGGCGAGGTCTTCGATTATTCCGCGTCCGAATTGAGGTCCGTAGTCTGGCATATGTTTGCGCGATTCTCTGCTTGTTGGGGCTTGCTGCTGTGGAGTTTGTCACGCAGCGTCGCAGCTCGCAGCACGAAACCGGGCCTGTGCTCTCTCAGGTCGAACCAGCATCGGTCCCGAAACCTAGCCTTACGCCGGGCGCTGTTCGACCTGTTTCTATAAAGGATGTTTGCGGCGAACAGGGTGATGAAGCTGTGCGTGCAGTGCCGGTATCGATGCAGAGACGAGTGTTTCAGGAATATGGAATGCCCAATGCTCGACCGTCGGACTACGAAGTGGACTTCCTAATCACCCCAGAGTTGGGAGGTGCCGAGGATATTCGAAATTTGTGGCCCGAGCCTCATTCGTACACGGTGTGGAACTCATACGTGAAGGATGACTTGGAGACTTATCTTCACCAACAAGTCTGCATGGGCAAGCTCGATTTAAAGACAGCGCAGCATGACATCGCGACAGATTGGATTTCTGCTTACAAGAAATATTTTCATACGGACCGTCCCCTCTCCGATCATTTAGCTCCGAATTTGGGTGAGCAAAGAGGGCCGACAACCTAAGCACTACTGAGAAGATTGTCTCTAAAGGTGAGCGCTAGGTTGGAGGGAAGAATTGGTGCCGGCTGTGGGACTCGAACCCACGACCTAGGGATTATGAGACCCTCGCTCTACCTCTGAGCTAAACCGGCCACAAGATAATTCTCGATGCTAGGGTGACCTGCGCGAAGTGTCAAGATACCAGACGCGCTAAGTTTGGCTAGGCAGTCGTGGGCAAATTCGCTATAATTAGGGATTGTGCGTTGTGTGCTGGCCCCACCTGAGCGGGTCTGCCGGAAAATGAGTCATGAAACCGATAATTGCAAAGGCGCAGCAGTCCCAACTCCGCAAAGACCATCCCGTGTTTCGTCCGGGAGACACGATTCGTGTGAACGTGCGGCTGAAGGAAGGCGAGGAAGCGAAGGAGCGCATCCAGCCGTTTGAAGGCGTGGTGATGAGCCGGCGCGGCGAACTGCTCGGGGAGTCCTTTACGGTGCGGCGTGTCAGCTTTGGAATCGGCGTGGAGCGCATTTTTCCAGTGCATTCGCCGATGATCAGCTCGATTGACGTTGTGCAACACGGACGTGTGCGTCGAGCGAAGTTGAATTATCTTCGGAAGCGCAAGGGCAAGGCTGCGCGTATCAAGCGAGCGGACCAGTATGAGAAGGCCGCTGTAGCGACTGCGGCGGAGTAGCCCGCTTTTATTTTTGCCCGCTCCGAGAAATCGGGGCGGGCTTTTCCTTTTTAGGCTGAGCGTGAAGCGGCCTTAGTGCTTTTGACAAGAAAATCAGGGTTTGTGGAAAACGTTGGGTTCGGCGTGTGCTAAAATTCCCAGCCGATGGGCAGACTTTGCTGTACGCGCTACGAGCGCGACGCACGCCAGCACGGATGGCAGCGTATCGCAGGGCTGGATGAAGCGGGACGCGGCTCGCTGTTTGGCCCGGTGGTGGCTGCAGCCGTCATCTTGAATCCTCGGCGCCGGATCGTGGGCTTGGATGATTCCAAGAAGCTGACTCCGGAACGCCGCCACGAATTGGCACCTCGGATACGCGAGCACTCGCTGGCCTGGGCTGTGGCGGAAATCGAAGCCAGCCGGATCGACGCCTGGAACATTTATCAAGCAAGCCGGCAGGCGATGATGGCCGCTGTTTCGCAGCTCTTTCCTCTTCCTGATTACCTCCTGCTAGATGCTATTGAGATTGATTTGCCGATAGAACAGAGAGCTCTGATTCACGGCGATGCGCGTTCAGTCTCGATTGCTGCGGCTTCCATTTTGGCAAAGGTCGAGCGCGATAATCGCATGCTGGAATACGACGAGCTCTATCCGCAGTATGGTTTCGCGCAGAACAAAGGCTACGGCACGCCCGAACACCTGGAGGCCTTGCAGCGGCACGGCCCTACTCCGCTTCATAGGTTCTCCTACGCTCCGGTGCGCGAGGCGGGTTGCTGGGCCGTTGGCGCGGTTCAGGTAACCCTGCCTCTTTCCTAAGACCTACTTCTGGCCCCTTAGAATTCCTTATAGCTCTTCCATGATCAAGAATTGCTCGTAGTGGCCATCAGGAGTCAGGTACACAGTGAGGATCAGGCTCTTCTTCTCGAACTGAAGGTTGTACGCCCGAAAAGTCATTCCTCCGCGCAACCCTTCGCGGGTACGGGTGACGGATTTCAAAGACCCGAGCGGCGAAAGCGAAGACTGGATATCTTGAATAGCGGTTGGGGAGAAGTAGAAAATCATGTCGCTGGTAAATAGCGAGCGATCTACTTGTCCTTTTTGAAGTCCTTCCAAAATATTCCGGACCTGTTGTAGTTCGGCCGGAGAACCTGGGCCATCGGAATTGCCGTTTTCGAGTTTTAGAACCCAGTTGGCTAGTTCGTCTGCCACCGGATCTATAAGTTCTACACCATCCTGATTGGAACAAACGATTACGGCAGAATCTCGCGTAGGAAACACTTCGTTGAGCGTAAGAAATCCAGATACTTCACCGCTGTGCAGGACGACGGGAATGTTATTGCGCTGCTCGATTTCAAGGCCGAGAGCGTGATGAGTGTAGTCGCCATCCTTCAATAGAACTTCTTTGGTAAATTCGACGTAAGATTGGGTGGACAGAAATTTTTTGTGGAGAAAGGCTGAGTCCCAGCGGGCGAGGTCGGACGGGGTCATGCAGAGTTCGCCGGCAGCGAAATACCAGCCCGCGCCTTCCCGCAGCGCAGGACGCGCGGGTCCGAGGGCGTAACGCGTGTAGGCCACCGCATCTTCGGGAGTTTTGTCCTCGCTGCAATCACCGGCTGTATTCATGCCGAGAGGGTCGAAGAACTTCTCTTTTAGAAATGGCATGAGCTGCTGGCCCGAGGCTTTTTCGAAAATGCGTCCGGCGAGAACGAAATTAGTATTGCTGTACTGCCAGCGGGTGCCCGGATCGAAATCCAGAGGCTTCTTGGCCCATTGGTCCAGGATCGTTTCCGGAGTGGTGGGCTTGATCCATTCAGGAATCATGTAGTCCTGGGGCGCGTAGTCTTCGTAACCAGAAGTGTGCGAGAGCAGTTCGCGAATCGTAATTTCGTTAGCGCGAGTGAGCTCGGGAAAGTATTTCGAAACTTTGTCGTCTAAGGAAAGTTTGCCCTGCTCGGCGATTAGAAGAATGGCAGCAGCGGTGAATTGCTTGCTGACGGAACCGATGGCGTAGCGTGTATGCGCATCGGCGGGGCGATTGGGATCAAGAGAGGCCTTGCCGAAAGCTTTGGCATAGGCGAGTTGTCCGTGCTCGACCACGGCAATCGAGACGCTCGGCGCACCACTATCGGCTAGCAATTTCGCGATCTTTGCTTCCTCGGTGGCGTCGAGGCTGGGGGTGGGCGTTTGAGAGAATGCCGGACGAGGAGAAGCTAGGGTGAAGCCGATTTGCAGAATTAAGACGAAACTTCGCCACTTATGAGAAAAGTCCATTATCCAGGATGTCCGAAGCCCGTGGGCAGCACAATTCGTAGCAGGCATTATTCCTCGCTTTCTTTGTTACTTTGAGCGTCAGGGCGGTAAAGGTTACCTTCAGGATTTAAGAGTTGCAATGCTGCTTTTCCATCGTATTTAGACGTTCCTGAAGCTACGTAAGCAGTGTTTCGCACCCGCGGTTCTTAGCGAGCCTTCGGGCATCACACAACGTAATAGAGGTCTCGGCGCGTAAAAGGCACTGTTGTCGCCTTTGGCACCTTCGCCATCCGGTTCATTGCCCGTTGTTTTTCGCGCGTGCTAACCTTCTCGACTGAGCCGCCATAGTGGCCTAAGTACGTCCCGCCGTAGGGGAAGGCGGAACAGCGAAATCAATCCATGGCCTTCAACAAAAATAAAGCGCTGGAAAACGCGCTGAAATTTCTGAATCAGGGCAAGGTCGCGCAAGCGATCGCGGAATATCAGCAGATTCTGCGTCATGATCCCAAGGACCAAGCCACGCTAATGACGGTGGGCGACCTATACGCCCGCCAAGCGGACCTGGGGCATGCCATCGAGTATTTTGAACGACTGGCGCAGGTCTATTTAAATGATGGCTTCAACAGCAAGGCCATCGCGATTTACAAGAAAATTGCCAAGTTGGCTCCGAGCGAACTCCCACCGCTTGAGCGTTTGGCCGACCTTTACGTGCAGCAGGGAATTTTGAGCGAGGCCCGGCCGCTTTTCCTGCAAATCGCTGAATCTCACCTGAAGGCTAATCGAGCGCAGAAGGCGGTAGAGGTGCTGCACCGCCTGTTGGAAGTGGAGCCCGAAAATCTGCGCGTGCAGATGCGGCTCGCCGAGCTTTACAACTTGATGGGCCAAAAGAAAGAGGCGGCCCAAACCTATCTGGCCTATGCGCAAAGGCTCTTCGAGCGGGGCGAAAAGGACGAAGCGGAAAAACTGATCGAACGCTGCCTGGAAGCGGACCCGTCGAATGCCGCGGCTTTACTGCTGAAAGCGAAAGCGCTAAACGCAAATAATAAAACGGCACAGGCGGTCCCGATTCTAGAAGCGCATCCGGAAGCGAACGCCGGCGGCGACGTGACAACCATGCTCGTGGATTACGAGCTGCGCGCCGGCCAGACCGATAAAGCTGCGGAGCGCGGCCGCAGAATGCTCGCGGTGGGACACGCGCATTACGGATTCCTTTATAAGGTGGCCGAGAAGGTCGTCGAGAGCGAGCAACCGAAAACTGCTCTGCCGCTAATACAAGAGTTGCGCGGCCCGATGATTGAGGCGGGCGAGCAGGACAAGTTTCTGAAATTGTTGACAACCGCAAGCGAGCGGCTGCCGGGAGACACCGAGCCACTGGAGATGCTTGCAGATTTTTGCCGAACCACAAGCGATCCGTTCCGGTTAAACGCCACGCTCGGCCAGCTCTCCGATGCATATGCTGCCGCGGGAAATTTTCCGCGCGCCGAGGAACTACTGCAAGAGCTGGTAGATCGAAATAAGGACGACGAACGTATTGTTGAGCGCCTGAACGCGCTTCGAGCGCGCAGTGGCGGAGCCCCCATGCCTGCGGCGGAACCCGCACCGCCCGAAACCCAAGAAGAAAAAGAGGCTCGACACGTTCCGCAAGCAGCCGTTACAGAGCCGCCAGTGGTTGAAGAAGCATTGGATGAAGAAACGCAGCGCTATGTGGCGCAGGCGTTGACGGACGTCGATTTGTTTTCGAGTTACGGCTTGACGCAGAAAGCTACGCACCTGCTTGAAAATGTATTACAGCGCGCGCCGCGCCATACTCCCACGCTGGAAAGGTTGCTGGATCTTTATCTGGGCGCGGGTAACGAACAGCGCACGGCTGAACTCGCCGGCCAGCTTGAGCAAATACATCGCGAGCGCAATGACCAGGTAAATGCAGACCGTTTTACTGAATTGCGTCAAAGGTTCCAGAAGGCGGGAGGCGTTGAAGAGCCGGTTCCTGCGGCCGGCAAGGCTTCTGCACCGGATGCTCCGGCCGCGCCATCCGTCGTAGAGGCTGCGTCGGAAGGCGCCGTACCGGTTGATGAAAGTCGCGAGTTGAGCGCGGAGGATATCGCAGCCGAATTCGGCATTCCTCTCGCAGCGACGCCTGCGGTTCCGGTGGCTTCGACACCCGTTGTCGAGGAATTCACGGTTGCGCCGGTACCGATCGAAGAGCCAGAGATACTTCTCGAATCATCGCTGCCCGCCACGAGCGAACCGCAACCTATAACAGCAGGGGAAGAGCTCGATCTTTCCGACGAATGGGAAGCCATATCGCAGGATGTAGCGGACGCTGAGAAGGGCGCCGCGGAAGAAGCCCCGATCGCGGCGGAAGCGTCGAGTGAAGCCACCGCGAGCGAGCCTAAAACGGCGGAGGCCGTCGAGCCGACACTCGAACTTGATGTTGAACCTGCTCCCGAGGTGGCGGCTGAACCGGAATCCGAACCGGCGTTTGTGCTGGATGATTCCGAAGCTACGCTGACCGCCGAGCCACAGCCTATTGAACTAGAGCTTGAGGCGCCACCAGCACTTGAAATTACTCCGGAACCGGAAGAAGTGCGGGCATCCAGCGACGAAATAGGCGTGCAGCCGGATGTTTTTGAGATCCAGGAAAGCACGGGAGAGGTTGGCGAGAAGCCGGCGATGGAACTCGTCGAAGAGCCCGCATTCGAATTGCTGCCGGAAGAGCCGGCTGCCGCAACTACCGGAGAATTTGAACTCGAACTGGCGGAGGAACCAGCCGTAGTCGAGAAACAACAAGGCCCGGCAACCACTGAAGATTTCCTAAGCGAGCTGGCGGCCGAAGTGGAAGACTTGGAAGTGCCGCCGGCGGACAGCATAGTTGAGGCGATTCCAGAAGATGCTAAGGAGCCGCTGCCTTACTCGGTGGCGAGCTCTGTTCCCGCGGCTGCCAGCACTGAAAACGGGAATTCGAAGAGCGCTGTCGGGAAATCCTCGAGCACTGCTTCCGGCAGTCCGCCCGAGATAACCGAGGAAAGTTTGAACGAGCTGGCGGAAGTCTTCCAGGAATTCCGCAGCGAGCTGGGCGAGTTGGGTGAAGAAGACGAGGACTTAGAGACTCACTACAACTTGGGAATTGCGTACCGCGAAATGGGCCTGCTGGATGAAGCGATCGGCGAATTCCAGAAAGTGGCGAAAGCAGTGCAGAAGGGCAAGCCCTTCCGTTACACCATGAATTGCTCCACGATGCTGGGGCTTTCGTTCATGGACAAGGGCGAGCCGAACATTGCCGCGCTTTGGTACCGGCGGGCGCTGGAAGTGCCGGGGCTCGAGGATGAAACAGTCCTCGCTCTGCGTTACGATCTTGGGTTGGCTCTCGATGCTGCCGGCGATTCCACGGCCGCGCTTGATTGCTTCCGCCAGGTGTACGCTGCAAACATCGAATACCGCGACGTCGCTGACCGCATTTCCACATTACAGCGGCGCTAGCCTATACTATTTCTTCAGAGCACACGAAGTCCGTTGTAGCTCCCCATTTTGAGCAGGATTGAACTCTAGCTTTACGGCTTAGTAGTCCGTTTTCCCGTACCCGCTTTCCCGTGATTTCCACTTGCCGGGCTCAATAGGGTCAGCGAGTCCTTGGCGTTGAACGGGTATTGGCGCACGGACTGCTGTCCCGTGGTGTTGAGGGAAATGTCCACGCGCCGGTTATTGGCCAATACTATTACCTGCAGATTGCTGTCGATTCTCTGGCGCTCTTCGTCGCTCAGATCAGGATTCTGATCCACAAGTTGTTTCACTTGTTCGGCATCCAGGTTTTCTTCCTTGCCTAAAGCCCGAGTCTCGATGTTCGCTGCCGGAACGCCGTGTTCGACCAGAAAGCTCTTGCTGCGTTCCACTCGGCGCTCAGTTAGCTCCTTGTTATAGTCAACCGAACCGCGACGGTCCGCGTGTCCCTCGAGGATTAAATGGGCGTCGGGCTTGAACGTCAGATACCGGTTGAAGTCTTTTGCAAGCGATATTAAGACGTCCTGCTGACTCTCCACCAAGCCGCCGGCGGGATTTGCTACCGTCGGCCGAGCCGTGGGGAAATATATGCTGTGAAGCGCAAGCCTGGCTTCAAGTTCCTTTACTTCCGCAGGGACCTGCACTTCAACATTTACCGTACATTGGGCCGTTCCACCGCGGCCATCATCCACATGGCCTGTTATTGAATAGGGTCCAGGCGACAGACCTGCCGTCTGAAATTTGACCGAAGATCCGGAACCTTCGATTTGGCCGCGGTTGGAGTTCCATGAGTATGACAACGGATCATTGTCAGGATCGCTAGCGGTGGCAGTAATCTCCACAGACTCGCCGGACGTGACGGCTCTACGATCCGCCGAGCAACTGATCGTTGGCGGACGATTTGGCCGCGGTTCAACTCGGATGCTTACGGAACAGTCCGCGAAGCCGTTTCGCGCGTTTTCCACGCGTACTTTAACGATGTAAGCGCCCGGAGCACGGCCGGAAGAATTCCAGCGGGCTTGCGGGCCGGTTCCATCGACAGAGCCTTCACTGGCCGACCAGGAATAATTCAACGAATTGCCATCCGAATTTCCGGCATCCGCACGAACCACCACGAAATCAGCGGACCCGGCATACACAAAATCCTTATCTGCCGAGCAAGCAGCCGTCATTGGTGCACTCGGGGGCGGAGGCGGATTCCCACCGAAGCGGAAGACAATTCCGGTAGAAAGCCGAATGTTTTTCTGCCATCCGCGGTCATCTTCGTCGGTTGAGAATGGATCTCTGAAATGGGTTAATAGGAATTCACCCTGAAAGACTCGCCAAGAAATGTGACGGCTAATTCTTAAATCGAAACCTCCGCCGAGCATGGTGGCGAAGGAATTGTCGGAATCCAGAGGCGTGCAGTTGGGGCTTCCGGTGCATCCGGAAATCTTCACGGAACTGGCATGCACCCCTCCAAAGAGGGCTTGCGCAAATGGAGTGATCCTTTCATACCTGCGGTAAGAGAAGCGTGGCCCGAACACGTAGGTGTAAGCGCTTCCACCGGAGTTCACAGTTTCGCTTCCGGTAGGCCCGAGCAGCGTCAGTTTGCTGTTATCAAAACCGCCGAAATCCGCGACGAGTCCCAGATAGCGGTTGAGATTGTACGCGACGGAAGTGCTTCCGCCGTGTAGGTAGCCCATACGGTTGCTGGACGATGTGGGTACAGCTCGCCAGAAGGAATATCCCAAAAACCACTCAACCTTCGGGTAGGAGTTTTCCGGTTCGTCCCATCTGTGCATTGCGCCTGTCGATTCGCCTCCTGAGGCCGATTGCGCGGTTGCGTAGAAGGGTAGCGGTAGCGTCCCGCAGCTATCTGCGACCTCGGTAATAGCGGGCGAGACGACGGAAGCCACCGGCTCCTCTTTTTGAGCGCTAGCTTTCGTTTTTGCCGTATCGTCCGCAAACAGCATCGGCGCTATTAAAAAAGCACCCGCGATTCCGGCGATAAATCTCGCTGCTGATCTCATTGTTGCCTCCTGATTCGCGGCTACCTTCCTGCGAGCCGGTCCGGAACCTCTTGTCGCAATCTTCCAGGACCGGCTTTGATTCGTTCTAGGCGGCTATCTTTATGGTGCAGGTACATTGATTACGGTGTTGACGATGGTTACCGAAGCATTGAGTCCTAACGCTCGGCCATTGAGAGTTGTAATCGTTGCATTGCCGGCGGTGGAGAAAGTGACACCCGCGGAAGCAATGATGGTGCCCACCATGGTGCCGCCACCTGCAGCGTTAATGGTTGCTGCGCTGCCGACCTGCCAAAACACATTCTTGGCCTGAGCTCCGTTAGTGAGAATTACGTTGCGAGGTGTTCCGGGATCCCCTACTAGGAGCGTGCTGGCCATCTGGAATATCCAGATCGCGTTGGGGTCGCCCTGGCCATCCAAAGTGAGGTCGGCTCCGGTGATCATGAACGAACCACCAGCGGCTTTGTATATGCCGGGCGACAAGGTTAATCCGCCGAGTTGGCCTGCACCTGGATCTGTGCCTCCGGGTCGCGAAGCAGGAGAAAGATTAACGAAAGCGGCATTCGCGTCGCTTAGCGCTTGAGTAGCGATTGCGAATGTGGTGGCGTTTCCTTCGGGACACGTTCCGTCAGGAGGCGGCGGAGCGGTGTAGATAGTGCCGTTCACCATTCCCACATTGAGCGGGGTTTCTGTGTAGATACATCCCGGGCCGGCATCATTGAATCCAGTCACCACGGTGGAAGCGCCAGTTGTGCCGATGTCTCCGTTAATTACCGTGTTGATTCCCTGGTTGGTGATACCGGCAGCACCCCCAATAGATCCGAAGGTCGAAGCCGTTCCCAGGTTAGGTCCGATTGGGCCTGTCGCGGCGCCGGTAGTAAAACTCCACGGATTCGGCGCGATCCCGGCCACCAGGGGATTTCCGGCTAGGTCGGTGGCTGCATTTGTAATCGTGGCCGTGTATTGAGTAGTCGCAGTAAGGTTTGCCGACGGTGTGAAGGTGGCGATTTGATTGACGGCGTCGTACGTCACGGTTCCAGTGACGGCTGCTCCGCCGACTCCAGCTACGGCCAGGGTAAATGTCCCTGGCGCTGTGATTGTTACGGGGTTCATGGGCTTGCTGAACGTGGCGCTTACCGCAGCGTTCAACAGCACATTCGTGGCTGCACTGGCTGGACTGGTAAGAGTTATCGTTGGTGAAGTTGTGTCGGGTCCCGTGCCGGTTGTAAAACTCCAAACATAGTTTGCGGCTAGTGCGTTTCCGGAGAGATCCTCGGCTGCGGTTGTGATGGTGGCAGTGAATTCTGTGCTTGGTGCTAAGACGCTTGACGGCGTAAAGGTGGCGATGGCTCCGGCATAGCTGACGGTACCTGGAACCGTGGCGCCGCCAACTCCGCTTACTGCTAGTGTGAACGTTCCGGTCGCCGTAATCGTTGCCGGGTCCATGACCTTACTGAAGGTCGCGCTTAACACTTGATTCGTGGGAACATCAATCGCGGCTGAAGCAGGAATCGTGCTGATTACGGTGGGCGCCGTCGTGTCAGTGGTCAGCCCCGTTGTAAAACTCCACACATAGTTGGCGGCGAGGCCGTTGCCGGCTGCGCTTTGGGCCGCTGTGGTGATGGTGGCGGTGTACTGGGTGCTGGGCAGCAGATTCGCTGTGGGCGCAAACGTCGCGGTATTGCTTGCGGCAACATATGTCACAGTCCCCGGAACAGCCGCTCCGCCTGCCGTCACCGCTAGCGTGAACGTTCCGGCTGCCGTGATGGTTGTCGAATTCATAGGTTCACTGAACGTCGCGATAATCTTCTGGTTGATGGGTACAGTGATCGCGCCATTGGCAGGATTGGTGGAAACGACAAAGGGGACGGTTCCGGTCGTGAAGGTCCAAACAAAGTTGCTTGCCAACGCAATTCCAGATGGGTTTTGAGCTCCTGTGGTTATAGTTGCCGTGTACAACGTGCTAGGAGATAGAAGCGCGGATGGGGTAAATGTCGCTGTCGTGCCGGAATACGTGACCGTGCCCGCCACCGCCGTGCCGCCGGGTGAAGTCACTAAAAAAGTCGATGTATTTATCGTGGTGGCGTTCATCACCTGGTTGAATGTCGCGGTGATGATCTGAGCGACTGGTACTGCGGTCGCTCCATTCGCGGGGACCGTGGACGCGACCACTGGCGCCGCGGGACTTACGATTTGTTCTCGCCCGCATCCGGAAACCAACGCTGTTAACAGAAATGCAGCTATCGAAACTATTCGAACTGTTGTGCTACGCATGTGAATCTCCTATTTGTCCCTAAATGGCGTGGGCTTGCGACTTCGTCGGAAATAGTTCCCAGTGCGTTATCCATGAATTAAAAATATATGTGTGCACTTAAGCTTGCGTTTTAGGTGCTTTCACCTGCAAGAAATGGGATTCATGCAAAGCGCTGGCCAAAGATCGTTCAAGATTTTGGGCTTAGCTATGGGATGAAAGTGAGGTTAAGACGTTGATTCCAAAGGGTGAGAAAACTCGAGTGGTTTTAGACGAGAGACACAATCCCACTTTGGGACTCGACTTCGTTCCAAGCGCGGAACCGGAGCCCATTTAAGGAAAATCTTCTGTTGGCCGTTTTTATAACTCAAGGCGAGGTTGGTTGTTCGCAAACAGTAATCAACTGAACGGAAGCGGAGACCCGGCCTTCCTTGCAGAGGCGAAAGACCGGGCCACCCGAAGTTACGCCGAGGCTGGGACAGCGGCGCCTTTGAAAAAGGCGAGAAGGTCGGCGTTGATCTGGTCCGCGTTGGTTGTCGGCATACCGTGCGGCAAGCCCTTGTAGACTTTTAACGTTGCGTGCTTAAGGATTTTCGCGGACTTGGGTCCTGCAGCCGCGAATGGCACAATCTGATCGTCTTCACTATGCATCACCAGGACGGGAATTTCGATTTTCTTCAGGTCTTCGGTGAAATCGGTTTCCGAGAAAGCCTTGATGCAATCATAGTGGGCTTTCATACCTCCCAGCATTCCCTGCAACCACCAGTGCTCTCGGATACCTTCGGAGATTTTTGCGCCGGGACGATTGTAGCCGTAGAACGGCATGGTGATGTCCTTATAGAACTGTGGGCGGTTGGCTGCCAGTTGCGCCCGCAGATCGTCGAAGACTGAAATGGGCGCGCCTTCAGGATTCTTATCAGTCTTCAACATGAGTGGAGGAACTGCGCTAATGAGTGCGGCCTTGGCGACACGCTTGGAACCATGGCGGCCCAGGTAACGAGCAACCTCGCCACCACCGGTCGAGTGTCCAACCATGATCGCGTCCTTGAGATCGAGGTGTTCGAATAGTACGGCCAGATCGTCCGCATAAGTGTCCATATCATTTCCGTCCCAGGTTTGGCTGGAGCGCCCGTGCCCGCGGCGGTCATGCGCGATTACGCGAAACCCCTTCTGGCCGAAGAACAACATTTGGCCGTCCCAATCGTCGGCGGTGAGGGGCCAGCCGTGGCTGAAGACTATCGGCTGTCCTTTGCCCCAGTCTTTGTAAAAGATTTCAGTGCCGTCTTTGGTGGTAATGGTTGCCATGAAATGCTCTCCTTTGCTTCTTTGGATTCTACTTGGAACAAAATTCGTGGAAATGCGTTTCAGTAATCAGAAGTGGAATTTCGTATTTGGGAACGACACCATTGTACGCCTGTCTCTGGCCGGAGCCACAACACGAAAATGTCTTTCGCCCCTGCGGGCCGGAGCGTTCGCAGGGCGGCATTTGCACGACCGTTATCAGCGCCGACGGCAGAACAGAGTAAGCTTGCGACTGCGGGGTTAATCTCCGATAATCCTTAGCCTGATGATGAACCGGATGCTGCGCATTGTGCTGCTACTCTTGTGGCTCGAGGTGGGATTGGCGTTGATTTTACTTCCATGGTCCGAGTTGTGGGAGATGAACTACTTTCTCTACCGCTATCCAGGTTTGGCCTTCTTTGTGAAAAACTCCTTTCTGCGCGGCGCTATCTCGGGCTTGGGCGTGATGAATGTGGTGTATGTGCTCGAGGCATTTCGCCGCCGGACTACCATCGTTGAAAGCCGCAGCTAAGAAAATCATCGTTTGTTATGTCACCGATCGGAAGTCGCTGATTCCAGCGGGTGCCGAAGCCTGGGACGCGAAAATGCTGGAAAACATTCGCACGGTCCTGGATGCAGGTGCAGACTGGATTCAGATTCGAGAGAAAGATTTACCAGCGCGAGAATTGCTGGACTTCGCGCGACAAGCGGTACAAATAATCGATGCCCGTGGCGGGAAGACTCCACAAACTGCGCGGATAATCGTCAACGACAGGCTCGATGTGGCGTTGACGGCGGGCGCTCATGGCGTGCACCTCGGCCAAGCATCTATAGTGGCCGGCGATGTGGTGCCTTGGTGTCGCGCCGGGAACGCTCCGGCTGACTTTACGATCGGAGTTTCTTGCCACAACTTGGAAGAAGCTAGGAACGCTGAAAAAGCGAAGCTTGACCATATTTTTTTCGGTCCGATTTTCGAAACCCCTTCTAAGAGGGAATTCGGCGCGCCGCAGGGCATCCAAAAGCTGGCCGAGATTTGCCGAGCTGTGCCCAGCATCGATGTAATTGCGATCGGAGGGGTGAACGCCGGAAACGCAGCAAGCTGTATTCGTGCCGGTGCTTCAGGGATCGCTGCAATTCGAATGTTTCAGGATTCAGGCAATGCCAAGGCGGTCAGAGAGGCAGTTGCGTCCATCCGCAATCCAGGCGTACAGAAGGAATCAGTATAGGAATTGAACGAAAGATTAAGCGCTGAGCCAACGGCCGACCGGCTGCCAACTTTCCTTATGGTCGCACACAACCTTTATCACTGCGGTAATGGGAATCGCGAGAATCAAACCCATCGCACCCCACAGAAAGCCCCAGAATAGAAGCGAAACCGTCAACGCCAGCGCGTTGAGCCGCACCATGGAGCCGACGAGCGCTGGAACCAGCAAGTTCGCGGCAACCAAATGCAAAAAAGTGAGCACAGCGAAAATTCCGATGAAAGGTGTAACGGTGTGAAATTGTTTTAGGCCGATCAACAAAGGCGGCATCCAGGACAAGACTACGCCGAGATATGGAATCAAGTTGCAGGTGCCGGAGATTAGGGCGGTAAGGAACGGAAACTCAAGCCCAATCAACAAGAAAAAAAGCCAGCTCAAGACGACGAGAATAACTCCCACCATCGCGGTGCCGACTACATAGCTGCGGAGTACGAGGGAAATGTCCGTCAGAGTTTCCTTAACTAAGGTGCGCTCGGTGGTTGGAAATAACTGCATGGTCGCGTGCCACACCTGGCGTTTCGCCGCGAGCATAAAAAATAACAGAAACGGTATGAAAGTGGCGCCGAGCACTACCTCGTACAGCGAACTTAGTCTGGAGAGCAATGCGGCGCGCACGGGGTGCGATTCGGCAACGGCGACGATGCGATGTTCGGCTTGTTCGCCGGCCTGGTCGGAAGAACCAATTTCCGAGACGTGTTCTTCGACGGAGGCCATTTTTTGTTCTATGACGTTGGCGACTGCATGCAGGGGGGCGCGATACTTGGGCCAGTCCCTGCCGAACTGGTCAAAGCGTTCGACTAGGGACCATGCTACGAAAAGCAAAACGGCAATGGTGAAGAGAACAACGAGCAGCGATCCCAGCGCGCGCGGAATATGCCAATTTTCCATGAAAGTGACAACTGGATCCAAAAAATACGCGAGCAACACCGCCACGAGGACGGTGACCAGGACAGACGACGCCCAGTAGCAGAAAGCGATGACAATTCCAGCCGCGATAATCTTGGCAGGCGTCGAATTGTCGGCGATGATTTTGGTGTCTTCCAGTGGCATGCCCGTACGATAACACAGGCTGCGCCGCGACGAACGAGGATGTGTCCGCGCATACACGAGTAAGTGTCTTTCAATGAAATAAAGGATGGGAAACGAATTCGTCTGGGCGGGCACGGGGCTGGTGACGTGAGGTGATAGAATTGCTTCCCGTTTCGCTGCGCAGTGTGAATGGGAGCAAATGGCTAAGGAACTTTTCGGAACTGACGGCATCCGTGGCATTCCCGGGGAGTACCCATTGGACGACGCTACGCTCGATCGTGTGGGCCTGGCCTTGGGAAATTATTTACGTCTGGAAGGCCGCGCGCGGCGGGAAAAGCCCAGCGTTCTGATCGGACGCGATACGCGCGAATCGGGCCCGCACATTGCCGAAAGAATTGCCTGCGGGTTGGCCGCGGGCGGGGCTAAACCGGTTTCCGCCGGTGTTCTCACTACGCCGGGAGTAGCCTGGCTGGTGAACCGCGAAGGTTTCGCGGCGGGAGTGGTGATCTCGGCCTCGCACAACCCCTATCACGATAACGGAGTGAAGTTGATTTCATCCACTGGAATGAAATTTCCGGATTCGGTCGAATCTGAAGTCGAGAAATTCGTGCTGGCATCGCGCGATGAAGTCTCCAGCGAAAAAGCGTTGCATCTTCACGACAACGAAAAGATCGATGACGATTATTTGGCGGGATTGGCCTCGGCGATTCTTCCTGGTGCGAAATTAGCCGGAATGAAGGTTGTGTTGGACTGTGCGAACGGGGCGGCCAGCAATCTGGCGCCGCGTCTATTTCGTTCCCTCGGCGCAGAAGTAGTCGCGATAAACAACACGCCCAACGGCAGAAATATAAATGCGAATTGCGGTTCGTTGCATCCGGAAGGCATGCAAAAACGCGTTGTGGAATCTCGGGCGGCGCTGGGTGTGGCATTCGATGGAGACGCGGACCGTGCGATTTTTTCCAGCGCGGCAGGCAAGCTGGTGGATGGCGACGGCGTTTTGCTAGTGGTTGCGCGCTACCTGAAATCGGCGGGGAAATTGAAAGGCGATGTGGTGGTGGGGACTACCATGGCGAACCTGGGACTCGAACGCGCTCTGGAAAGCTCGGGACTGAAGCTTGCGCGCACCGCGGTGGGAGACCGTTACGTGCTGGAAGAGATGCAGAGGATTGGCGCGAATTTCGGCGGCGAACAGTCAGGCCATATTCTGTTTCTGGATGACGCGACCACCGGCGATGGAATGCTGACGGCCTTGAAAATCGCTTCGATTATTTCCATTGCCGGCCCGCTCGATTCGTTGATTGCCGATCTGAAGATTTTCCCGCAAAAGATTGTGAACGTGAGTGTGCGGTCGAAGCCGCCCTTGGATACTTTGCCCGAAGTTTCCAGCGTGCTTGGCGCGGCGGAGAAGGCGCTTGGCAATTCCGGGCGCGTGGTGCTGCGCTATTCCGGCACCGAGCCACTCGCGCGTGTGATGGTGGAAGCGGAGCGCGACGAAGATGTACGCCACTGGTCCGATTCCCTGGCTTCGGCTTTGCGCTCGGCCATTGGCGTCTAAGTCCCGCGTTATTACACCTGTACCTTCCTCCCAAAAGAAAGCTGCCGCTTCGGGAACTTTTTGCGTTCCTACGACATTACAGATATAGAAGCAGCAAGTTCTAAGAGGACGCGAGGGCCGGGAATGTACAAATTTCCCGCTCGTGATGAACGATGACCAGCGATGAGCAACTGATCCTCGAACTAAAACAAGGTTCGGAGCCAGCCTTCACCGAACTTTTCCTACGTTACCGCGAGCGCGTCTGGGCTTTTTTCCGGCGGCGTATGAATGATGCAGCCCAAGCCGAGGAACTGGCGCAGGAAACGTTTCTCGCGGTGCTGCGAGGCGCGCAACGGTACGAGCCCCGGGCAACCTTCCGCGCTTATTTGTTCGGGATCGCTTTCAATATTCTTGCGGCGCATAGGCGCAAGTCGGCAAACGATCCGAAATCTACGGATTTCGGACTCGACGAAACGCCAGCCCCCTCTGGAACGAACCAAGAAAATGCGCTCTGTGTACGGCAAGCAGTGGAACGGCTGGAAGGCGGCGAGCGAGAGGTCTTGATGCTGCGGGAATTTGAAGAATTGAGCTACGAGGAAATCGCAAAAATATTGTACGTGCCAGTGAACACGGTGAGGTCGCGGCTCTTTCGCGCGCGTATGGCGTTGCGCGACATTCTGACGGCTACTCCGGGGAGTCTTGGAGGGCGGAAATGAATTCGTCCACTCATCCTTACGAGCAAGAAGAGGTGATGGCTTATCTCGATGGCGAGCTTTCGGCGGACCGCGCGGCGGGTGTCGCGGCACACCTGCGAGAATGCACGGAGTGCGCGGAGTTGGCCGAGCAGATGCGCGGAGTTTCGGTTCATTTGACGAATTGGAGTGTGGAACCAGCTCCTGCCAGCTTGACTACAAACCTAAAGACAGCGAGGTCGGCTCCTGCATTGACGAAACAAAACAAACCGAAAGGAATTACTGCGTGGCTCGACGGGAAATCCGCGCCTTTAGGGGGCCGCTGGGTGTGGGGAGTCGGGTGTGCGGTGGCTGTTGCTGCGTTGCTGCTCGTCATCGGGCGCCTGAACGCTCCACGAATGCCGATGGCGCGAGAGGTTACCGGCTTGAATACCCTCGTTCCACCCCCAGCGCCTTCTCCGAGCGCGTCGCAGATGGCAGAGCTGTACAGAGAACGAGCGCAAATTAGCGAAAGTTTAGAGAATGTTCCGGCGAGTAGAGGTTCTCTGCCGACCTTTCAACGAGACGAGCCTATGATTGCCCGGACAGCGTCGATTTCCTTGATCGTAAAGGATTTCGGGCCAGTGGAAGCGACGGTAAAAGCCGTCGCGCAACGCCACAATGGATACATCGCCAGCCTGAACACGGCGTCTCCGCAAGACTCTGCGCGTACCCTGTCGGCTACGTTACAGATTCCCTCGGCGCAGCTCGAATCGGCGGTTACGGAACTGAAGCAATTGGGGCGCGTGGGCCAGGAAACGCAGTCCGGCGAGGAAGTCACGAAAGAGTTTATCGATCGGGCTGCGCGATTGAAGAATGCGCGCGCTACCGAGCAAAGACTTCTCGACGTTCTTCGCGAACACACCGGAAAAGTGAAAGACATTCTGGATGCCGAGCAGGAAATCGCGCGGGTTCGTGGCGAAATCGAACAGATGGAAGCCGATCAGCGAGCGCTGCAAACGCGCGTGGACTTCGCCACCGTGCAACTGTCGGTGCAGGAGGAATATAAGGCCAGCATCGAAGTCACGCCTCCTTCCACCAGCACGCGGCTGCGCAATGCGGCAATTCAAGGCTACAAAACAGTAGTCGAAAGCGTTATCGGATTCGGGGTCTGGGCGCTTCAGTCTTTGCCGGCCTTGGTGTTATGGGGACTAATCCTGTTCGTGCCGGCACGCTGGATGTGGAAACGCTTTCGTCGCACAGCGGTTTCGCAATCCTAGTGTGATGACTGTTGATTGGAGGTCTTCCAAAGTACATAGAAAAAATCAGCGCAGCTTTTCAGAAAATGGAGATGCTTGCTCGAACTCAGTGTCGCAAAACAGCCTGTTTGGCGTAAGTCTTGTGCCGCCAAGCGGCTCGGACAACGGTTGAAGTCGAACGTTCGTGGCAATCCGCGTGCAACTGGGATAGTTGGCTGTCTCTTATCCCGGGGTGGGCCGGTTTCGCCGCGCCGAGACCGGAACTAGGGGTAGAGCAAAAGGGGGCTCGACGGAGCCCCCTTTTTTATTTCCCGCAGGTTTTGCCGCGCCGAGGAAGTCGAATCGCTGTTCGCTTATTCTGCGTACGCCTTGCGGCCCGCTGTAGCTAAGACATTTTAGCTACAGCCGGAGGTGCTGCCGCAGTTGGAGCATTTGTAGCAGCTACCGTTTGGAGTCATCAGCATGCCGCATTCGGAGCAGGACGGCGCGTCGTCGATAGCGGCGCGCGGCCTGGTGGAGGCTTCTTGATCGGGAGCTTTCATCACAGACACCGGAGTTGGAGCTTTGGCTGAAGGCATGGTAACGGCGGCCGGGCCCGTTTCTTCTCCGGCTCCGACTTCGCCATCAAGGTAGTCGGAAGAGATGAATTTTCCGCCCAACCAGCGTCCGATGTAATCCACCACCGACTTGGCGTAACGGATTCTGGGATTTCCGGTGTAGCCGGAAGGCTCGAAGCGCGAGTTGACGAATTTATCGACCAAAGCGCGCAACGGAACGCCATACTGCAGCGCGATAGAAACTGATAGCGCGAAGGCGTCCATGATGCCGGAGAGCGTGGAACCTTCCTTGGCCATCTTGATGAAGATCTCGCCGGGCTGGCCGTCTTCATACTTGCCGACGGTCAGGTAGCCTTCGTGGCCGCCGATCGAGAATTTGTGGGTAATGGAATCGCGTTCGTTAGGCAGTTTGCGGCGTCTGGTTCGGTCGAAGAGTTCCTGCTGCTCGACAGCGGCGGGAATCTCCACTTTTGCGAGTGGAGCTTCGACGGTCGCGGGAGCGGACGCCGCCGCAGGTTTTTCATCTTTTTTCTTACCCGCGACGGACAACGGCTGTGAACCTTTTGAGTTGTCGCGATAGATGGCCACGGCCTTGAGTCCGAATTTCCAAGACTCGGTATAGGCTTCCATGATGTCTTCCACCGTGGACTCTTCGGGCATATTGATGGTCTTGCTGATTGCGCCGGAAAGGAACGGCTGAGCGGCAGCCATCATGCGCAGGTGACCGCGCCAGGAAATCGAGCGTCCGCCTGGAGTTGCCAAGGAGCAATCGAATACCGCCAAATGCTCCGGCTTTAGTCCCGGCGCGCCTTCGATAGCGCCGTTGGCATCGATGAAGTCAACGATTTGCGCCACTTGTTCCGGCGGATAACCGAGATTCATCAGCGATTGGGGAACCGTGTTGTTCACGATCTTGATTACTCCGCCACCAACCAGCCGTTTTTGCTTTACCAGCGCCAGATCAGGCTCAATGCCGGTGGTGTCGCAATCCATCATGAAGCCGATCGTGCCGGTAGGAGCTAGAACAGAAACTTGTGAGTTCTTGTAACCGTGCTTTTCGCCTAGTTCGAGAGCATCATTCCAGGACTTTTGCGCCGCGTGAAGCAGAGAAGGCTGCACGTGCTCTTCCTTGATTGGTCGCAGAGAATCGCGATGCATGCGTATAACGTCAATCATTGCTTCGCGATTGCGCGAGTAGCCGCCAAACGGGCCCATGCGCTCTGCAATGCGCGCTGACTGGGCGTAAGCCTCGCCGGTCATCAGCGCGGTGATGGCGCCGCAGAAGTCGCGGCCCTTGTCAGAGTCGTAAGGCATGGCCAGCGACATCAGGAGTGCACCCAGGTTTGCGTAACCCAAACCGAGCGGGCGATAGTCGTGCGAATTCCGCGCGATCTTCTCGCTTGGATAACTGGCATTGTCCACCAGGATTTCCTGCGCAGTGATGGTGACGTCCACAGCGTGAGCAAAGCCTTCCGTATCGAACTGGCCATTCGAGCCGAGGAATTTCAGAAGGTTTAGCGACGCCAGGTTGCAGGCCGTGTCGTCCAGGAACATATACTCGGAGCAAGGGTTCGAAGCGTAAATGCGGTCGGTAGCCTTGCAAGTGTGCCAACGATTGATGGTTGTGTCGTACTGCATGCCGGGGTCACCGCACTTCCATGCGGAGTCGGCCATTTCGCGGAGCAGGTCGCGCGCGCGGAATTGTTCCACGGGCTTGCCGTCGGTGACATTTCGTGTCCACCAATCGCGATCTTCTTCTACTGCGCGCATGAAATCGTCAGTAACGCGGACCGAATGATTCGCGTTCTGGAAGAACACGGAAGAGTATGCTTCGCCGTCAATCGCGGGATCGTATCCCTGTTCGATCAGAACATGTGCCTTGCGTTCTTCCTTCATCTTGGACTCGATGAATTCCATGATGTCAGGGTGATCGACGTTGAGGATGACCATCTTGGCGGCGCGCCGAGTCTTGCCGCCGCTTTTGATCACGCCGGCGAATGCGTCGAAGCCTTTCATGAAACTTACCGGGCCGGACGCGATGCCACCACCGGAGAGCGATTCGTGGCTGCCACGCAACGACGAGAAGTTAGTCCCAGTACCAGAACCCCACTTGAAGAGCATGCCTTCCGTCTTCGCCAGGTTCATGATGGAATCCATGTTGTCCTGAACGGAGTTGATGAAACATGCAGAGCATTGAGGCTTAGCTTGCACGCCGACGTTGAACCACACCGGCGAATTGAAAGCCACTTTTTGCTCAACGAGCAGATGCGCCAGCTCATCACGAAAAATATTTTTGGATTCCGGCGTGGCGAAATATCCGCCTTCCTCACCCCAACGTACAATTGTGTCTACTACACGGCTAATTAATTGGCGTACGGAAGTTTCGCGTTCGGGCGTGTTCGGTTTGCCGTGGAAATATTTCGAAGCGACAATATTTGTCGCTGTCTGCGACCATGATTTCGGGACTTCCACATTGTCCTGACGGAAAATCACCTGACCTTTATCATTTCCTATGATTGCGGGACGGCGTTCCCACTCAACTTTATCAAAGGGCGATACTTTCCCGTCCGTGAAGCGGCGCTGGAAATCCAGGCCGGAAGCACGCCGGGTAACTTTCTCTGTTTCGGATTGGCTCTGCAAGGTCATTCTCGATTCTGCCATTTCTACCTCCGCGCCGGCAGTAAAGCCGTCGTACGTTGGCTGGAGCGCAGTCGGAGGGAAACTCTATTCTACTCCTCCCGAACATCCGCATCCAGGGTGTCGTTGTGTGTATCGGTGGATACACGAAACATGGGGGACGTGAGCACGCGGCCGACGAAACGCTTAAATTCCGCCTTCCGAGCCGAAAAAATAGAAAAGCCCAGCTAAGCCGCGCTAAAAATTGCGATGCGCGGTGCGAAGTAGGGTTTCTCCCCTCTAAGTTTTCGGTGTAACCCGGCCCGTTGCTCCGTTGATCGATGCCAGGAAGTGAGTCGTCATCGAACTTTTTTCCCCCGGGTCTGGTTGGGCAGTATCGTGGGTTGGAGAAAACTTGTCAAGAAAAAATCGACACGCGACCACAAAATGTTCCACACAAGTTGTCGAAAGCGTCTATCCGTAGTGTTATCTGCGCCGACAGCAATTACGTCCCATTACGACAAATTTTCTTCTGCGCAGAATTTTTGGACGCAAAAATTATTTGTTTTCTCTAATTTTCTTTTTTATTTGCACGCACGCTCCAAACAAACGACTTAAAAAGTTTTTTGCGCTGAGCGTGAAACTTGCTTCGAGCAGACTCAGGTTATACTTGTTGGCCGCATCGTCAGAAGGAGCGAACCGCCCGCTGATGCCCGCATCGCAAGAAAACAAAACTACCGGGCGGATCGCGTTCACTTACCCTGCATTTGTCTTCTACCAGATCGCGCGATTTTTTGTAGTCGCATCCACTGAAATGCAATCGGTCGCGGTCGGATGGCAAGTTTACGACATCACGCACCGCGCACTTGATCTGGGACTCGTCGGCCTCTGCCAATTCTTGCCGGGAATTACTTTGTTCCTCGTTTCGGGGAACGTGGCGGATCGCTTTAACCGCCGCAACTTGCTGATGCTTTGCTACGCGGGTTTCGCAACATGCTCCGGACTGCTTCTATACGTAACTCATCGGGGGACGCCGTCCGTGCATGCGATCTACGCGGTATTAGTTCTGCTTGGCGTGGTGCGCTCATTCAGTGGACCGGTCAGCAGGGCTTTGCTGCCACAATTAGTTCCCGAAGAACATTTTGCGAACGCAGTGACGTGGCATTCGACTGTGTTTCAAGTGGCGACGATTCTGGGCCCGTCCATCGGCGGGCTCGTCTATGCAGCCTTCCATGGGGCTTCCGCAGTGTATGCCACAGCTTTATCATCGGCGGGCATCGCGGTGTGTTGCACCACGCTCATTCGGGCGAACGTAATTGCCCGAGTGAGAGAGCCGATAAATCTGTCCACGGTTCTCGCTGGTCTTCGGTACATCACGAAGCAGAAAGTGATTTTGGGTTCTATCTCGCTGGATCTTTTTGCGGTTTTGCTGGGCGGCGCCGTGGCGTTACTCCCGGTTTACGCGCGCGAAGTTCTTCACACTGGACCGTGGGGACTTGGACTGTTGCGAACCGCCCCGGGTGTAGGCGCCTCGGCGATGGCGATATTGCTTGCATATCGTCCGTTGCGCCGCCGGGTCGGCGCGACCATGCTTTGGTGTGTAGGCGGCTTCGGAGCTTTTACGATCGTGTTCGGCATTTCGCGCAACCTAGTATTGTCGCTGGTGGCATTAACATTGGTGGGCGCCAGCGACATGGTAAGCGTAGTGATCCGCGTAACTCTGCTACAACTGATGACGCCCGATCACATGCGCGGACGCGTGAACGCCGTCGATATGGTTTTCATTGGTGCATCCAACGAACTGGGCCAATTCGAGTCGGGACTAACGGCGAGCTGGTTTGGAACCGTTCCTGCCGTTATTCTGGGCGGAATCGGGACTTTGGTCGTTACGGCACTCTGGGCTTTTGGTTTCCCGGAACTTCGGCGCGCAGACAAGCTAACGTCCTCCGGCAATTAATTCCTCTAGAATGTTTTCCGAAGGTATCGAGAGTTTCTCCGTCGAGATATAACAATCACCGGCGCGGCCGCAATCTATTCCGCCCCTAAGCCTGAGCCCCGTTGCTGAGTCTTGGTACGCAGCGCTGTGGTAAGGAAAAACGGCTCGCATCACCCAAGCTGTGACCCGAGCGTTACTCACTCACAACATCGAAACACGCCAGAATTGACAGGAGCGGGTATTCTAAAAAAAAATTAGAATAAGTAGGGGCTATGAATACACCAGCGATTGAGATTGAAGGGCTTACCAAGGACTATCCGGTGGGATTCTGGCGCCAGCGTATGCGCCGGTCACTCGACCACCTGACTCTTCAGGTGGAAGAAGGAGAAGTCTTCGGCTTTCTGGGCCCAAACGGCGCGGGGAAAACCACCACGCTGAAAGTCCTGATGAGCATCATTTTCCCCACCTCCGGGACAGCGCGGGTGCGCGGCAAGTCGATCGACGATGTAAGCATGCACCGCGAAATCGGATACTTGCCCGAACAACCGTACTTTTACGATTACCTGACGGCGCGAGAATTGTTGGATTACTACGCGCGCTTGTTCGGCTTTGCGGCCGCAGAGCGTCGCGAGCGTGTAACCCGCTTTTTGGAGCGCGTGGGATTGGGCGGAGCGGCCGATCTGCAACTACGGAAATTTTCCAAGGGTATGCTGCAGCGCGTGGGCATCGCGCAGGCCATCCTCCACGATCCCAAGGTGATTTTCCTGGATGAGCCGATGTCCGGCTTGGATCCCGTGGGGCGGCGGGAAGTACGTGACATCATTCACGACCTCAAACGCGAGGGCCGGACGATCTTTTTCTCCACGCATATTCTTTCCGATGCCGAGATGTTGTGCGACCGGGTCGGCGTGTTGGTCGGCGGAAAGCTGCAGGGCGTAGGGGCACCTGGAGAAATTGTTTCCATGGAAGTGTACGCAATGGAGATTTTGTTTGAGACGCGGGCGGGATGCCCGCTGCCAAACGCTTTGGCAAAAAGCGCCACGCAGGTGGGGGGCCGCTATCGCGCCGAGGTTCCCGAGGACCAGCTGTATCCGGTTTTAGATGAACTGAGAAGGTGTCAAGCGCGAATTCTTTCGGTCATGCCATTGCGGCCGACGCTCGAGGATTATTTCTTCAAGCTGGTTGCGCGAGATAAAAGTGCGCCACAACTGATCGAGGTGGGCTCCCGATGAGTACGGTGCCGGGAATAGTAGCGGTCAACACATTTCGCGAAGCGGTCCGCGATCGCGTACTTTACAACCTGATCGTCTTCGCCTTGATGATGATCGGCGCCTCGATCCTGGTCGGCGAGATTTCCATCGGTATCTCGCGGCTGGTAATCATCAATCTGGGGTTGTCTGCTATTTCGATTTTCGGGTTGGTAATGGCGGTTTTCATCGGAGTAGGGCTTGTTTACAAGGAGATGGAAAAGCGGACGCTATACAGTTTGCTGGCGAAGCCTGTGCGGCGGTGGGAGTTTCTTGTAGGAAAATTTGGCGGCCTGGTATTGACGCTGACCGTAAACACGTTCTTCATGGCGCTTGGATTGGCCGCAGCTCTCTACTACGTGAGCCGCGAATTCCTTCGCGCGGATGCCACGATTGTGGTGGCTATCTATTTCATCTTACTGGAACTGGCGCTGATCACCGCGCTGGCTCTCTTTTTTTCCTGCTTCTCAAGCCCGATGCTTTCCACGCTGTTCACTTTAGGAATCTATGTGGCAGGTTTTTTCTCGAGCGACATTCGCGAGATCGGCATGGTGACACACAGTCCCGCGATGCAGACGACCGCTCGCATCATGAGTTACCTGTTGCCGAACTTTCGCAATTTTAATGTGATTGCGGCGGCGAGCCACGGCGATGCGATCCCATTTTCATTGATTTGGCAAAACACCGTTTACGCGGCGCTGTACGTAGCGCTCGTGCTGATTGCGGCCTCTGCAATATTCTCCGGACGTAACTTGAAATGAGCGGCCGAAGCCATTCTCAACCTTTGTGGCTCGCTTTCGTGGCGATTCCGACACTCTTCGTGGCGATTGCTTTTCTGCAAGTGCACATCGAGGCGGAGACGCGCACGGTGGCGCAACAAAAAGAAGAATTGTTGCTGCGTTCCGGTCCGATACTCAAACGATTGAGCCTGGGATACGATTCGCTGTTGGGAGATATCTACTGGACGCGCGCTGTTCAATATTACGGCGCACGGGTCGGGAACCCCGGGGAAAAATTCGAGTTGTTGTGGCCGCTGCTCGACGTCACCACCACCCTGGATCCGAACCTAATAGTTGCATACCGTTTTGGAGCGATTTTTCTTTCCGAACCAATGCCTACTGGCGCCGACCGCACCGATCTCGCTGTCGAACTGGTGAAGCGAGGCGTCGCGGCGAATCCCAATTCCTGGGAGCTTAGCTCCGACCTGGGCTTTCTCTATTACTGGCATCAAAAGGACTACCAGAAAGCGTCGGCGGCCTATTTGGAAGGAAGCAAAATTCCGAACGCACCTTCATGGCTAAAGATGATGGCCGCGCAAGTCGCGGAGAAGGGGAACTCGTTTTCCAATTCGCTGGCGATATGGTCGGAGGTTTACGAAACAACCCAGAATGAAAAGGTCAAGAAGAGCGCGTTTCAACACTTGCAGTTGTTGCACGCGTTACAAGATACTTTTGAGCTCAATAAATTGGCCGAGCAATACCGCAAACAATCTGGTCGTTACCCGGTCAGCGCGAAGGAATTGTACGAACGCGGCATGCTGCAAGGGCTTCCAATGGATCCCGCAGGTTTCCCTTATAGGTTTGGACCTGACGGAAAGGCGCAACTCGACCCGAACAGTCCTCTCACTTTGCCGAAAGCTTCGGAAAGCCCCACCCAGTAAGCGCTATTCGTAACGAAGAGCTTCCACAGGATTCAAACGCGCTGCTTTGGTGGCGGGCCAAACTCCGAAGATCAAACCAATGCTGACGGAAACCGTGAATCCCACAATCACGGCCCAAGCGGGGACCACGGCCTTCAACGAGCTGACCACGGGGACCATCAGAGCCAGACTGCTGCCGAGTAGAATTCCAATTATTCCGCCTGTTCCAGTCAACGTCATAGCTTCAAAAAGAAATTGCCAGGTGATATCGCGGCTCCGCGCGCCGATGGCCTTGCGCACGCCGATTTCGCGCGTTCGCTCGGTGACAGAAACCAGCATGATGTTCATTACGCCCATGCCGCCGATCAGAAGACCGATCGAGCTAAGCACTATCACAGCGAGAACGACGCCGCCGATGATGTCGTTGAATTGCCGGACCACTTCTACCTGCGTTTGAATCGAAAAATTGTCCGGAGCGCTGTAGGGAACGTTGCGCCGGCGGCGCAGAACTTCGCGCAATTGGTCCACTGCGGCATCGAGCTTGCCCGGATAAGCGAGAAATCGGTACCCGATTTCGTAGCTGGATGGATACAACTTCATGAAAGTGTAATAGGGGATCACCGTCCGCCGGTCTTCGTCGTTGGTGCCAAACCCGCCCAAGGGCTTTTCAAACACGCCCACAACCAAATAAGTGGACCCGTCCACGAGAATTTGTTTTCCGAGCGCATCATTTATTGTCGGGAAAAATGCCTTGGCGACGTCTTCGCCGATGACTACAACATTTTCACGGTGCTCGTTTTCGGCTTCCGTGAAAAAGCGGCCCGCTTTCATCGTGGCGTTTGAATAAACCTCCAGATAGGCCGGAAATGTTCCGCGGAAGTCTGTTCCTTCCACCTCATTTTTCTGGTAACGCGCGGTATGGGCAAGTTGCCACTGAAACGCGGAAACCGCGATTTGTTTGATGGCAGGACAGAGCTGGCGAATCGCCACGGCATCGTCCAGCGTCAACGGCTTGCGAATCTTCTCATCCTTCGGACGATGCCCGTTCTGCGGCCCCTGGTCGAAACGAGATACGAAAGCAGTATCGATGCCCTCGGCGGTAATTTCTTCTTGAATGGTTTGTCGAAAACCCTGAACCAAGCCGACCACCAGGATAATCAGCGAGACTCCGATCATCACCCCCAGAATGGCGAGGAAGCTACGGAGCTTATGCGTTCGAACAGTATCAAACGCCAGCTGAAGGTTTTCTTTGAAATCCTGCTGCATGATATTCCTAGTTTTCGGCCCGTAGTGCTTCGATCGGATCTAGCCGCGCGGCGCGCATGGCGGGATAAATTCCGAAAAACAGTCCCACCGCCGTGGAAAGCACCAACGAAATAGTGATGGCAAAAATTGGAGTCGAAATTGGGATGGGTGTTGCTGCGCGAACCAGCCCGGCAAGTGCCAAAGCCACGCCCACCCCTACGATCCCACCCGATGCAGCGAGAAGGGAAGACTCCACAAGAAATTGCAAAACAATGTGGCGCCGCCGCGCTCCCAGCGATTTCCTGAGCCCAATCTCGCGGGTGCGTTCGGTCACGCTAGCTAGCATGATGTTCATGATCACGATGCCGCCTACCACCAAAAATACGGAGGTTATCCAGATTGCAATTCCGAAAGCGTTCCCGGTAATGCGGTTCCACAGGCCCATGATCGAATTGGGAGCAATGACAGCGAAATTGTCTTCGTCCTGATAACGAACGTGGCGGCGGGAGCGCAGAATCACACGCGCTTCATCTTGCGCGGCGTCCATCCATTCCGGGGCGCGCGCTTGAATGAACATGCTCACGGAATCCTGCGGCGCTAGCCATTCTTTTCTGTAGGTGCCCAGAGGGATCATCACGAAATTATCTTGGGACTGTCCGAGCACAGTGCCTTTCGCGGTGGCCACACCCACAATGTCATACTGCCCCTGTCCCGCTCGAATGGATTTGCCGATCGGATCCATGCCCGGGAAAACTTTGTTAGCGACATCGTTGCCAATCACGCAAACGCCGGCTCTATGCTCTTCGTCGGCGTTCGTGAGAAGCCGGCCATTGGAAACGTCAATGTCCCGTATGGAAGCAAAATTGGGAGTCGCGCCGATAATCGATACATCCTGGCTCAGGATATTTCCGTAGCGGACGTCCGCGGTGGTGTCTTGCTCGCCTGCCACTTCTGCGGCCAATTTCATGTTGTCGCGCAGCGCTTCGAAATCATCCATTTGCAACGGCGGACGCTTTCTTGCTTTGTTCCATTCCTGAAAATTTGTGACGATACCAATGCGATCGATCACAAACGCATTGGCGCCCAGGTTAGCGACCTTATCGGCTACATAGACATTCAGTCCATTCAGCACGGAAATTACCGAGACTAACGTGGTGACGGCGAGGATTACCCCTAATAGGGTCAAGAAAGTGCGCAGCTTGTGCGCGCGTAACGTGTCCAGCGCGATCCAAAAGGTTTCGCGCACGGCGACAAGCGTTTGTCTGGCTTCAGCCAGGGTCGGGATGGCTTTCTTCACTTTGTCTATAATAGACGAATTAGGGGCCGGAAAAGTTCACAACCCCGACTTTGCATAAGGATTCGAATACCGGGAGCGGGCATTCCTTGCTAACCCAAAGTTTCGACGGGGTTTAACATGCGGCCTCGGTAGCTGGCCACGCATCACGGCAAGAACTGGCCGCCACAGAGGGCATCTCTCTTCACTCTATACACAGACGGCTAAAACCAACAAAAATTCACTTTTTTCCAAGTATTGCTCTTAAACCAATCGAGACTTCCCACTGCTGCCATTTCATCGCTGAGAATCCGCTACAATGTAATGCTAAATGTTTTGGGCCTTGGAGATCACGAGTTCCGAATGTTCCGCCCTCTGTCAATTTTTATTGTCGGCGCTTTCCTAGCTTTGCCGGGACTGGCCAGTTGGCTGGGGTCGCCGGAGCTTGGAGATTCCTCTGCGCCGGATGTTCGTGCGAGAACGCTCGAATCGTTGAACGAAGGCGTTGTTACAGACAACGCTCGATCTCTTCCGCAGAATTCCCAATCCCAAGCTCCTTCGGACGCTGAAATCCGAGACCGCGGCGAAAAGCTGATCGAAAATCAGCATCGCGACGATGTTGCCATCGAACAGTACGAACGCATCGAACATCAGGTGGACCGCACCGCCGGCGCCAATCCTCGCGTGTTGGAAGACAAGCTTTACCGCGTGGTTCCTACGGGCACTGGCACGATGAAGATTTTGCTGAAGGAAAACAATAAGGCCACCGATCCCGTGATCTACCGGCAGCAGTTGCAGACCTGGCGCGAATTGCTCGAACTAGCTCTCAAGCCGGAAGATTCCAGAGCAAAACTCGCCTACGCAAAATGGCAAAAAAAGAAAACTGACCGCGCGGAGTTGGTGGACGCAACGCGAGAAGCTTTTCTCACGAAATGGATCGGCCAAGAGACGCTGAACGGGCGGCTTTGCGACATCCTGGAACTGAATCCCAATCCCAGCTTCCATCCGCATACGATATTTCAAGACGCCATGACGCATGTCACTGCGAAAATCTGGGTTGACCATGAAGAAAATCAACTGGCGCGCGCCGAAGCGCATGTTACGCGCGATATGGCTTTCGGCGGCGGCGTTCTGGGAAAGCTATATAGAGGCGGAGTATTTTCTTTCGAGCAAACGGAGGTAGCGCCCGGTGTTTGGCTGCCCATCCGTTACCAATACGACTTCATGGGCAGGAAATTTCTTTTCACGTTCGAGCAGCACCAGTACATTGAAGCTAGTCAGTACCATCGCATCGGCCCTCCGAAAGAAGCGCTCGCACTGGTTGAAAGTGAAATCGCGAGCGGCAAAGTGGTGTACGGAGACCCATAGTCTTGCCACGCCTCCGATGTTCCGAGCAGCGTGGAACCAGGAGGCAAACATGAACTGGGCCCTTAGGTTCTTCGCTGCAACGATTTTCGCCGCCAGCTGCGTGGCATTCATGGCGCCTAGCGCGCGAGCGCAAAGTGACTCTGCGGTCCCTTCACAAAACTCTGGCGCCGCAGGCCCGTCCGATGCCGCATCGCAGGCGCCTGACAAAAAAGTCTGGACCAACGATGATTTTAGCTCGCATCCACGCAGAGCCGCTTCATCTTCGCCGAATTCGAATTCAAAGTTTGCGAATACAGCAAATAAGCCCAAACCAAACAATGGGGGCAAGAACGCAGCCTGGTATCGCGGCCAAATTTCCAAACTCCAAGACCAAATCCCGCCGCTCGATGAAAAGATCGCGCAGTTGCAAGCAGCGCTAAACGGACAGCAGGTCAATACACCGAGGCCGTACGGCTGGTCAAAACCGGACGATTGGCGCACGCAGCTCGCCCAATACCAGAAGCAGCGCGAGGATATTCAGACCAAGATCAGCGCTCTAGAAGACGAAGCCCGCCACAACGGGGTCCCCGAAAACGAAATTCCTTGAAATATCTGGACGCCAAAAGAAAACAGCCCCGAAGATTTCTCCTCGAGGCTGGTCTAGAGTGATCGAGGACTAATCTAGCGTGCGGCTGCGGCCGCTTCCTTTTCGATTGGCGCGCCAACCAGGTTGCCCCATTCGGTCCACGAGCCATCGTAATTTTTCACGTTGTCGTAGCCCAGCAAATATTTCAGGACGAACCATGTGTGTGAGCTACGTTCGCCGATGCGGCAGTACGCGATCACTTCATTCTTGCCGGTTATGCCCTTACCCTCGTAGAGAGCTTTCAGCGCATCGGGCGACTTAAACGTGCCATCCTCGTTTGCCGCCTGGGCCCAGGGAATGTTGGCGGCTCCAGGAATGTGTCCGGCGCGCTGCGCGGTTTCTGACATTCCCGGCGGCGCGATAATTTTTCCGGTGAACTCGTCGCCGGAGCGAACGTCAACGAGCTGCGCTGCCGTTTTCTTGTTGAGGGTGCTGAAGACATCTTCCTTGCGCGCGCGAATCGATTCGTCGGGACCGGTGGCACGGTAGCTCGTGGCCGCCACTTTCGTCGGCTCCGTGGTCAGCGGACGCTTTTCTTCTACCCATTTCTTGCGGCCGCCATTAATCAATCGCACATCCTTGTGGCCGTAATACTTCAATTGCCAAAAAGCATATGCAGCGAACCAGTTGTTATTGTCGCCATATAGAAGGATAGTCGTATCATTGGAAATTCCCGACTGACCGAGCAACGATTCCAGCGCTTTCTGATCGATTAAATCGCGGCGAATACTGTCCTGAAGCTGCGACTGCCAATTCCAACCGACCGCTCCGGGAATGTGCCCCTGATCGTAAGCGGAAGTATCAACATCAACTTCCACTAGCCGGATTTTCGGATCATTCAGGTGCTCTGCCGCCCATTGCGTGGAAACCAAAGTCTCCGGATGCTTGTAATCTGACATGTCATTTTCCCCCTCGTGATTAGACTCAATGGCCCTGAAAACGACCTAAAATAAAAAACCCACCTGCCAGCTTGTCCCGGCGGTGGGCTCAAAAAGATCGGCTAGAAGTCGTTCCTAAATGGCTAGCCTACCCCGCCAAGAGACACGCGTGGTACAACAACAATTGAGCCGGTCTCTGGTGAGGTGCGACATGCGAAAAGACTACACCGGAACAATGTGTGCTGGCAATAGCGTCGGCAAGGTGGGCATCAAGGTCGAGAGCATTGAAGTAATGACCACTATGAGACGGCTCGAAGCGCGCCGGCCGTGGACTCGAGTTCGATTCGCAGTAGCCAATCGAAATGGAATTTTTCCGAGGCCAGCCATTCTTCAAGCTCTTCGCGACTGGAAGCCTCGAATTCGACGAGCATTTTCCCTTCTTGCATATTTACCAGCACACGCTGCCCTTTAACCGGAGTCGCGGCCAGCAGCCGCTTCGTGAGCTCTTCCGCGCCTTGACGTGTGAGGCATGCCAGCGTGTGTTGCGAGATGTAAAAAGCCATTCAGACTCCTATTCCGCTAGAATAACCGACGATAGCGCGAGCAATTTCAAATACCTTGTCGGCGGAGAATACTCAATGCCACCCGAGATGCGCAAGGCGCACCCCTATTATGTTTACGATGCAGTTCGAGCCCAGCCCGAATTAGTCGAAAGGATTCTGCAGAAACGCGAAGCGATTGAACGCGTAGCCGATGCCATTGCTGAAAAAGAGCGTATTACTTTCGTTGGAATCGGAACTTCGTTGCATGCCGCGCGCGTGGCGGAAAGCTGGATGCGTGAGTTTTCCACGGGACGCTTGTGGGCTCACTGCGAACAATCTTTCGAACTGGTGCACCACCCCATCGCATTCACGGCTAACGACGCCGTCATAGTGATCACGCACACCGGCACCACGACGGCATCCGTGGAGGCGCTACGCATGGCGCGCGCGGCAGGGGCGCTTACCGTTGCGCTTACCGGAGAAATGAGCGGAGAAGGAGTCCGCAGCGCAGACTTTCAAATCGAAACCTGCGACCAAGAAGTCGCGTTCGCCTACACGAAGAGTTACACGACAGCGCTGGCGGCGCTGGCAATTCTTATCGCGCGCATTGTGCAGCGTCGAAAACTTCTGGGGAACGGCTATTCTCGAGAGGAGCTTGCGCAGGTCCCCGAGCTAATGCGTGAATCCCTGAAACTTGAGCCGCATGTGCGCGAGTTGGCGAAGAGAATTGCGCTGCTTGCGCGCATTGAAATTTTCGGCACAGGAGTGGGTTGGGCCACGGCGAGCGAAGCGGCACTAAAAATCAAAGAAGCTTGTTACATTGCGGCCGAAGGTTTCGAGACGGAAGAAATACTCCACGGACCATTTTCGGAAACCGATTCTCGTGCGGCTTTAATCGGATTGTTTACCGGCCGCAAAACCGACGACCGCGCGCGACAAATCCTCCAAGCCGCCGGAGAATTGAAAATGCTTCGCGCCGCGATTGCTAGTCCTTCTGCAAACCACAACATTTCAGCGGAACAGATATTGGTGGTCCCCGAGGCGGTGGAATGGCTCACAGCTTTTGTGCATCTAGTTCCGCTCCAGCTCCTCACTTATTTTCTCGCGCTCGAACGCGGCCTGAATCCCGACACCGGCCGCCAAGATCAGCCCGCACATGCCGCCGCCAGCCGGCACTACAAATACTAGCTGGTCTAACCTGCCCCTACGGACAGTCCCTTATTGAGAACAATTTAGCGAGCGCCTTCGGCGGCGTTCGCTCGAGATATAGAATTATTCTCAGGCTCAATCCCCGGGGTGAGCAATGAAACGAAGAGCTTTGATAACCGCAGCACTTGTGACGATCATGTTCGCTTTAGCGGCAAGCGCCCAATTTGCCGGTGGTTTGGGAACGCTTTCAGGAAGCGTGTTGGACGAGCAAGGCAAGCCGGTTGCAGATGCAAGTGTGACGATACAAACATCCGACGGCCTGCGTCCCCACGCTACGCACAGCGATTCGACCGGCCACTTCGAATTCACGCGTTTCGAAGCGGGACAATACGACGTCCGCGCTTATTCAAACAAAGTTTTTTCAGATTGGTCGAAGCGCGTAGTAATCCGCCCGAAGAAAACCACGGAAATTACTCTGCGATTATCCCCCACGGCGAAATAACAGCAATCATTAGGGTCCTGGAAAATCCGTCATTCGTATCGCAAAGCGACAATTGGATCCACGCGCATGACACGCCGCGCTGGTATCCACGCGGCAAGGAAGGCCACCACCAAGACCAGTAGGCCCGCGATTCCAATTGACCAGGGATCACGACCCGGCACTTGAAACAGCAGCGATCCCAGAAGTTGAGAAGCGAACCAACTTCCGAGCAAGCCCGATAGGGTCCCCGCTAGCGTCCACCGAGCGACGCTTGCCATGATCATTTTTAAAATAGCGCCTGGAGTCGCGCCCAGCGCCATGCGTAATCCGATCTCTTGGGTCTGACGAGTTACCAGAAATCCCACCACGCCATAGATTCCTATAGCGGCCAACAATACTCCCATCGTTGCGAAGATCGAGAGCAACACAGCATTGAATCGAGGCCGCGCAGCTAATTTCCAAACGCGCTGACTCATGGTTTCAATTTTTACCGGCAGCGTTGGATCAAGACTGGCAGTTTCCGAATGCATCCACTTCTCGACGGTTTGTGGATTCAGCGGCGTGCGGAGAATCAGGTACGCAGACCCCAGATATTGCGCAGGCTCATTTTTCCACTGTATGTAGAATTCCGGATCAGATTGCGCGTCGAGTCCGGCGTTCTTTACGTCCGCCGCAACCCCGACGACGATTCGCCACGGACCGGTCAAGCCAAAACGCATAGGCTTCCCCAGCGGATTTTCATTTGGAAAAAGTTCGCGCGCCAGAAAATCACTGAGAATGATTGAGTTTTGGCCGGGAACGTGGTCCTCTTCGTCGAACGTGCGACCCCGCAAGATCGGAATTCCTAAGGTGGAGAAATATCCGGGCGTGATGGCCCGCCATGCCACCATTCCGCCAGTGCCTTCTGCAAATCGCGGGCGGCCTGCGACTTCGATGCCCGCATAAACTGTCGAATGCATCGCACCGCTCGGCGGAATTGAGTCGCTCAGGGCGACTGACGTTACGCCCGGAAGGCTTCGTAGCCGCGTCTGAAGATGGTCGAAAAACTCGGCCTGTTGCGGCGCATTCGGATAGCGGGATTGTCCAAGCGAAATCCGTTCAGTGAGAATATCCTGCGCTTGAATTCCAATCGGCACACTTTGTAGGTTCCAAAAGCTGCGCAGCAACAGGCCAGCGCCCGTCAATAGAACTAGCGAAACGGCGATTTGCGATGCGACCAGAAACTGGCGCAGCGGGCTATGTGATGTCGGACGAACTTCTTTGCCGCTCAAGAACTCGGGCGCAGGCATCCGCAGCGCTGGCGCAAGGCCAAAAATTATTCCGCACAGAAGTGAGATTGCAAGAGTGAAAACGATAACGCGCATATCCAGCGTGGCCTGCTGCAGCCGCGGAATCCCTTCCGGCGCGATGGAGACGAAGAGATGCATCAGCAGATATGCGATCCAGCAACCCGCCTCCCAGAATTCCGAGCACCAGGCTTTCTGTCAGCGCCTGACGAATCAGCCGGCTTCTGCTCGCCCCCAGAGCTGCCCGTACCGCGAGCTCGCGCTCGCGGCTGGTCGCACGTGCAAGCAACAAGGCGGCGACATTGGTGCACGCGACCAGCAAAACAGCTAGCACCGCGCCCAACAAAACCCAGAACGCCAGGCGTAAGTCGTGCACTTGTCTGTCGCGCAGACCGCGGACAGATAGATGTACTTCATTGCGAAACTGCGGCGGAGCTTGTTGCAGCGCTTCCTCGAACCACGGCTGTATGCCAGCGGCGGCTTGCGCCAAATTGACTCCTGGCTTCAGCCGCGCAAAGCCTCTAAGCACTGCTCCGGAATCCGATTTGCGCTGGGCCGCTTCGTCGAGAGCCTGGGGAACAAGAATGTCAGCCGAAAGCAGATTAGGCATCTCAAAATTCGCCGGAAGTACGCCGATGATGGAGGTAGGTTGACCGTCCAATGGAATTGTCTTGGTGACAACGTCGGGATTCCCGCCAAATCTGCTCTTCCAGAGCCCGTAAGAGATGAGTGCAACGTCTGGCGCGTCGGGTCGATCTTCGTCCGGTAAGAAATTGCGTCCTACAATTGGCTGGACGCCAAGCGTCGGAAGAAAATTCTGCTCTACCTGTGCGCAAGAGAGACGAACAGGATTCTGATCGGTGACGTCGCAATCGACGACACCGGGAATCATGGAGGTCATAGACTCAAACGGTCCTGGTGCCTTCCGCCAATCCACATAGCTGCGTCCCAGCAAAAATTCGTTTCGTTCAATGGGCGCGAGCAGACCAAACGACACCAGGCGGTCATCGTGGGGATAAGGCAGGCTTCGGAAGAGATTGCGGTCGACGAAGCTGAAAACAGCGGAGGTCACGCCAATGCCTGCGGCTAGCGTCAGAATAGCGATAATTGCAAAGGCCGGATTCTTGCGCAACATACGTAATCCGTAGCGCACGTCGCCCCACAACGTCTCCAGCCAAAATCCACGGCGCTGTTCACGACAGTCTTCCTTCACCGCCTCCAGCCCGCCGAATTCCAGAACGGCCCGCCGCCGCGCTTCATCAGACGGAATTCCTGCGGAGATCTTTAGGGCTATTTGTTTCTCCATATGAAAGCGCAGTTCGTCGTTTAGGTCTTGCTCCCATGTTTTGCGGAAGAGCCATCGTCCGATTCGTTTCATTGTCCGTACCTCATTCGTATCGCAAAGCGACAATTGGATCCACGCGCATGGCACGCCGCGCCGGAATGCAACACGCCAGCAATCCCACAGCCGAAAGAAACAGGGCTACGGCTACGAAGGTTAAAGCGTCCGTTGAGCGAACGCCAAATAGCAGGCTGGAGAGCATCGGTGTCACCAGCAGTGACAATAAGAGACCAATGGCGACACCCGCAAATACGGCGGTCATTCCCTCAGCTAATACAATCTCAAAAATATCGCGCGCTTGGGCGCCCAGCGCCATGCGAATCCCAATCTCATTTTTTCGTTGGGCCACTGAGTAGGATGTGACCCCATAGATTCCGATGGACGCGAGAGCTAGAGCAAGACCAGCCAGCGCCAACGCGAGCAACATGGTAAAGCGCGCCGAAGCCCGCGCCATGCTAACGTATTCGTCCATCGGGCGTACTTTCGAGAGAGGAAGATTCGTATCAAATTTGGCCACTTCCGCGCGAACCGCTGCGATCAGCGCTTGCGGTTCACCTTTAGTCCGGACGGCAAAGGCCATGATTTCTCGCGTGGATTGCGCGTACGGCTCATAAATCTGCGGGCGCCCGTTGCCAGTGAGTTGAAGATATTTGGTGTGCTTCACCACACCGATCACAACGGCAGTCGCTCGACTGAAATCTCCCTCTTGAACCGCTTCCACGTTTAATTCTTTTCCCACCGCACTTTGGTTTGGCCACATTTGGTTTGCCAAGGATTGGTCCACGATGACGACCCGGCGGTGCGTGGGCAGGTCCGATTCGTCAAAGTCTCGGCCATCTAACAGAGGTATGCCCAGCGTTCGAAAAAAACCAGGAGTGATCGAGCGGTGATCGGCCAGCAAGGTGTTCTGATCCTGCGGCGCCGCGCCAGGAAGCCAATAGTAGCTGTACCAATTCGCGTAATCGTCGAACGGCAAAAGATGAACGCCGCCCACGGACTGGACACCGGGCAACGTTTCAAGATTTTTTTTCAACTGATAAATCAAGCGAACGCGATCTTGATCTTTTGAATAACGGCTTCCCGGCGGAGAGATTTGAAAAGTCAATACGTGGTCGCTCTGGAACCCCGTGTCCACATTAATTAAGCGCGCAAACGTTCGAGTCATCAGGCCGGCGCCGACCAGCAGGAGAAATCCCAGCGCAACTTCGCTCGTCACCAGCAAAGTTCTATAACGTTGTTTAGCGGAAACGACGCCTCTCCCGGCAGCCTTCAAAGTTTCATTTAGATTGGGCTTCGAAGCTTCCAGAGCTGGTGCAAGCCCGAAAATTATTCCCGCCAACAGCGAGATTGCAAAAGCGTAGCCCAGCACTGGGAAATCAAATTTCACGGCATCGAGCAGCACTATGGATTTGGGGCGGAGCGCCAGCAACCATTTCATTCCCCACCAGCCGAGCAACAATCCCGCGAGCCCGCCGAGAAGAGAGAGAAAAATACTTTCGGTGAGAAGCTGGCGAATGATGCGGCTTCGCGACGCGCCCAACGTGGCTCGCAGGGCTATCTCTCTCTGCCGCAGGCCAGCGCGCGACAATAAAAGATTCGCAACATTGGCACAGGCGATGAGCAAGACGAGTCCAACTCCAACGAATAGCGCCAAGATTGCCGGTTGTGTGTCGCGCGTGGTGTCCTGTTGCAGTGAGAATGCTTCGAAATCAATGCCTGCTTTGGAATCTACCGGATATTCGGCGCGAAGCTGCGCCGCAATGGAATGCAACTCTTCGCGAGCCTGCGAGAGTGTCACACCGGGACGAAGCCGGCCGATCACGCGAAGGTAGTTTAAATCTCGCGGCGCGCCTGAAAGGTCGTAGCCAAAGGGGACCCAGGCTTGCACGTCCGGCGGAACACTTGCATCTTCAGGAAAAATAAGGCGAAAGGATGCGGGCATGACGCCAACGATGGTCAACGCCCGTCCATCAATGATCATAGAACGGCCAATGATATTTTCGTCGCCACCAAATCTCCGGTGCCATAAGCCATCGGTGATAATGATGACTGGACCAGCATGTGCTGACTCATCTTGGGCGTTGAACAAGCGACCCTTGGCGGGAGGAATGCCCAGAAGGGTCAGGAAATTCGCCGTTGTAAAACCCAACTTAATCTGTTCGGGCTCCCCCGTTCCGGTCACGGCCGCACTACCAACCCAAATCCCGCCGGCATCCTGAAGCAGCTTGACACGATGACGAATATCAACGAGGTCGGGTCCGGAAGATGGCACACGGCTTTGTCCCGCGCTCTTCATTTCCGTCCAAATCAAAGCCAAACGGTCCGCTTGCGGATAGGGAAGTGGTTTCAGAACCACGGCATCGAGTACGCTGAAGATTGCCGTGTTGGCCCCGATACCGAGCGCGAGTGTCAAAACCGCAACTGCGGTGAAACCTGGGTTCATGCGCAACATACGCAGACCGTAGCGCAAATCAGCCCATAATGTTTCCAGCAGAAATGTTCTGCGATGCTCGCGGCATTCTTCTTTCACGGATTCAACGCCGCCGAATTCCAGCAGGGCTTGGCGGCGTGCCTCTTGTGGTGACATGCCGGCGGAGATGTTAAGGGCCATCTGTTTCTCGAGATGGAAACGCAGTTCTTCGTTGAGATTCTCTTCCCACTGATTGGGATTTTGCCGCCGCAAGAGATTCATGACTGGCGCTCCTTTCTCCTAGCTCCCGCGAGAAGTTCAGGCCCGTTGAAGAATCAACGCCACAGCCGAAGAAAGCCGTTCCCATTCCACCATTTCTTTCTCGAGTTGCTGGCGCCCGGTCTTCGTCAGGGAATAAAACTTCGCCCGCCGGTTATTCTCGGAGGCTCCCCACTCGGCGCGAATCCATTTCTTGCGTTCCAGGCGATACAGCGCGGGATAGAGCGAACCTTGCTGCACCTGCAGCGTCTCACGCGAAACTTGCTGGATGCGTTGCGCCACACCCCAGCCGTGCATTGGCTCCAGCGCAAGCGTTTTGAGGATTAGCAGGTCCAGGGTGCCTTGCAATATTTCTACCGAAGGGCTCATTCTTTTCTCCTTGAGCGAAGAATCAAAACATTAGTTGCCGGAGTCCAGATGCCAACCGACGTTGACCCATTTCCTCTGACGATCGACAAACATTTCCGTTGCACGTCCTGAATGTGTCGAACGCTTTCCGTCGATTTCGATTTCGTACAGATATTTCGAATAGACGATGGCGGTGTATCCGTACATTTGAACTTGTGTCTCGGGAAATTCCAGGCGCACGAGCTTGCCACCCTTAGCCACAAAATCTTTAGAGCTAGCGAGAACCTCGTCGCGATTTTCCCAGTTCTCGCTCTGATCGATGGCAATCAATTCAGAGGGCAAGAGTTCCGCGAGGCGCGAACTATCGTCTGAGAACCACGAGCGCCACACGGCTTCGCGAGCGGTTAACAGTTCCTGTCTTTCTTCCGGTCCCATTATTTGCGCTTGCTGCAAATCGGCCGCAAGCGAGTCGGGATGCAGCGTAGTGTCCGATCCGATTTGAACCCAGTCGCCTCCTAATTTTGCGTAAATATCCAGGATGCGAAGCTTTTCCGGAGATGTATGCCCCTGATATTCATAATTTACATCGGCCACGTAGGGAACTAGAGCAATGTCACCGTAGAAAATCACATTGAATTCGATCATCCTGTACCCAGTCATTTTCACCGGTGATTTCAGAAATTCATTCGCGCCATCCATATATTGGTCGATGCCCTGAACCGTAGTGCGCGAGGAATTCCGGAAACCAGCCCAGTCCTTCGCGTGCGTGGCGCGAATCACTTCAGCGTTTTTCTGAATGTAAGCTTGGAAAATCTTGTCGATGTGATTTCGGATCGCGTCGCGGTCGGCCGAACGCTGTTCACCCGCCATGGGACTGAGTTGCATCGAGCGGACAGGCATGGCGACCAGAAACACACTGAGAACTAAGACTACTTTGGCGACGTTCATATGGTCCTCCGAACAACGGGCAGCCCTTTAGTGCGGTAGCTTTACTGAATTCTGAACCACGCGTGCCCTAGGTAAACTAGAGGAAGAGGCTGCCACCGCTCTTGTAGATTGTCAAGGGGGAGCCGATCGCGATCCGGCGCGCCAAATAAAGGAAGGTACGAACTTTCAGCGGCCCGGGTACGGCACAAAAGGCGGTACTAAAACCCCGGTACCTTCCTAAATGAACCAGCGGAACCATTGGCCGCTCCGCCTCCATATTCCAAGATTGCTCCGCGGGTTGGATGGCTGCGATGCGGGGACGACGGTTCCACAAAAAAAGGAGCCGGGCACGCTAGCCAACCCGTCCAATCCCTCCTGTCGGCGTAACTCCTCCTGACCCCCGCCGGCAGCGGGGTCTGACCACACCCTGGATTAATCTTTCTTTGGTTCCTCGACATCGCTTGGTTGCCGGATTGCGTATTAACAACTGACAAAGTAATGTGGTTCCAGCTCGTCGGTCGGCCCTAAGAATTGGTTAGAACTGATCTCGGGGAGAGATTAGATTTGTTTCAAAGGAAACGAATAATGCGGCGCGTTCCACAGAAGACGGTGGCCATTGCTCTCGTCTATTTGTTCTCCGTGCCGCTGCCGGCCAAAGCTGATGACCTGAAACCGGAAACGGTTGCGGCCTACAGCCATTACCTCCAACTAACCGAAGCCAAGATCGATGCCGAACTTGCACAAGGCGTTCCGTTTCTATGGATCGACGCCGCATCTCCAACACGCCGCGATGCTTATTATGCCGAGTTGCACAAAGGTGGCGTGGTAATTGAACGACTCGAAACGCTGGACAATGGTAAGACAATCGCGTTTCCCGGAGCGCTAGTGCATCACTGGATCGGCACCGTTTTTGTTCCCGGCGCCAATCTGGCGCAAACCTTGGAATTCATGCAGGACTACGATCATAAAAAGGATTATTTCCATCCCGACATCCAGCGCTCAAAAATCCTGCAGCATCAAGGCGACGATTTTCTGGTGAACCTGCGCTTCTACAAGAAGAAAATAATCACCATTGTGGATGACACGGACCATCAAGTTCACTACCACGTCGTAGACGCCACCCACGCCTGGAGCCGCTCCCATGCCACGCGCATTCAGGAAGTAGAGAATCCCGGCGAGTCCAACGAACGCCTGGATCCGCAAGGCCACGACCGCGGCTTCTTGTGGGGTATGGACACTTACTGGAGATTCCAGCAAAAAGATGAGGGAACTTACGTCGAGTGCCAGTCGGTTTCGCTCACGCGCGATATTCCCACCGGACTTGGCTGGGTCGTCGGCCCATTCGTCACCAGCGTCCCGCGCGAGTCACTCACCTTCACGTTGGTTACTGCACGGAGCGCGGAACTTCAGCGGTTGGCACATCCTGCGGAGTGAGTTCCGTTGTAGTAGTAGAAGCTGTGAAAGTAGTGGAACCAAGAAAGATATCTTCGAGCCCGTTATTGTCACGCGGAACCAAGTTGCTGGCGAAGGAAAGCAAGCTGACCGTAGTGCCGTCCTGGCTAATGGATGGGACCAGGCTATTACCGTTAGCCGGTGTCGAACCTGAGCCCGCTCCTTGAGTCACCAATACGGTACTCGTCGTGCACTCGGTTGTAATCGTTTCGCACGTATTGCGCGCAAAAATATTCTCAACGCCATTCGTGGTGCTGGCAATATTGGATGAGAAAGAAGCGAAGGCCGCGTATTGACCCGTGCTGTTGATGCTGGGGTATTCGCTGGTGCCATTTCCAGGGATGCCACTGGTCGTAACGGAAATCAGCGCTGTCGAAGGCGTGCATGCAGTCACGATCGCAATACATGTGTCCCGCAAATAAATCTGCTGTGTAGGCCCTGCACCGGTCACCAGATTCGTTCCGGTGGACGCGAACACGATGAACCTGCCCGTATTTGAAATAGAAGATTCCGAACTGGCGCCGTCGGCCGGAGTCACACCGTCGGGCGTGGATATCAGAGTCGTATTCGCCGTGCACTCCTCTGTCAGGCATGTACTGCGCTCAAAAACTTCCTCGGCGCCGTCCGAATTGGGAGCTGTTGCTCCCAGATTCGTGGCCACGGATGGAAACGAAATGTACAATCCGCTCGAAGCTGTCGAAGGGTTCGAACTTGCGCCGTTGCCAGGCGTGGTCCCATCCGGCGTGGATATTAAATACGTTGTGCCGGTACAAGTCGTCCCGGTTACTCCGCTGCAGGTATCGCGGAGATAAACCTGAGGGGTAACTCCGTCCGGAGAAATACCGGAGACCAAATTCGTCGCCAGTGAAACAAACGCTACGTACCTTCCGTCGGGACTGATCGACGGATTATAGCTATCGCCATTTCCGGCGGTCAGTCCGTCCGCTGAAACGGAAATGAGTTGGGTTACATAAGTCGTGGGCGTCACATTGCATACGGTGGTGGTAGAAGTCGGCAGGCATACAGGCCGCCAGTAGACTTGGCTCATTCCGGCAGGCACTCCTACGCTTGTAACCAAATTCGTTGCCAGCGAAGTGAACGCGGCATCGCTCGCTGCTTCATCTAGTGAAGGCTCGGAGCTCGCGCCATTAGCTGCGTTGCCGTTGGGATCCGTGCTCACCGCCGTAGTTGCCGGTGTGCAGGACGCAACTCCCAAGCAAGTATTGCGGACAAAAACGACGCCGCCATTGTTGGGCTCGTTCAGAATCAAATTATTGGATACAGACGCAAAGGCTACATATTGCCCGGTCGTGTTTGTCGAAGGCCCCACCGTTGTCAATTTAAGACCGAGCGTACCGTTCTCACAATTCGAAAGGCCTCCGCAGATGCCCTCGTTCGCCTGTGATCCGTCCGCAGCAAGATCCACGAGGATGGGCAAACCAAGCAAGTGAGTCGGATTCACCGCAAACGTCAGTGTGTTCGATGCTCCGCCGCCGGGCGTGGAGTTCACCACTTGCACCTGATCGACGCCGCCAACAAGCAGGTCGGACCCGGTCAATGGCGTGGTTACTTGGGTGGCGCTCACAAACGTAGTCGGGCGCTGCGTTCCGTTTACGGTGATGAAAGAACTCTGATTGACGAACCCTGTCCCCGTCAAAGATAAAGTCGCTGGCGTACCGCCAGCCTGTATGCTAGTCGGAGTGACAGCAGTAATTGTCGGCAACGGATTCAGTATGCTCAACGGATACGAATTCGAAGCGCCGCCTCCTGGGGGAGGATTCACAGGATTTATAACCGTAATCTGCAGGATTCCAGCCGTGGCGATGTCGGTGGAGTTCAACGAAGCATCAATCTCGGTGGAATTCACATAGCCACTCGGGCGGTTGCTGCCATTCACCGCGACAGTCGACTGTTGCACAAAATTTGAGCCGAACACACGGAGCGTGAATCCACCACCTCCGGTCAAGACTCCCGATGGAGACAGCGAAGAGATGTGCGGTACGGGACTTACTGTAGGCCCAACGCTGAAAGTGAGGGTTTGAGTGGTCCCGCCGCCCGGCTGTGGAGTAACCACGGTAATCATCGCCGTTCCCGGGGCTGCGTAAAATGACGGCGGAATGATCGCCGTCATCTGTCCCGTATTCACGAAAGTGGTGTTGGTGAGCGGAGTGCTGTTCCACTGTATATAGGACTGCTGCACAAAGTTGCTTCCGATCACCGTCAGCACGAACGGATTCGTTTGGTTCGTCGTGGTACTGGTCGGATTAATCGATTTCAGCGTAGGCGAAGGATAATTCACATTCTCGCCGCAAGATGGCAGAACGATGGCCATGACGATCAGAAGCCAGAAAGGCAGTCGAAATAGTCCCCGCAAATTACTCACCCCTGGTCGATAGGTTGGAACTACCGGCGTAAGCACAATAGTAGAGACTACTAAAGATGACCGCATCGAGCAATCGGGATGCCTGGCCTCGCAAATTACCCTGGCGCAGATTGTCGTGACCCTACGCTAGGTCGCTCGCAGGCGACCGAAAGACAGAGGCAATGCGTCAGCCCGGAGTCTTCATCAGGGCCTCACAATCTTTACAAAACATTAACAACTTTCTCAGCCTTTCCTTCGCAATTCTCTTGACGAATATCGGCGACCAATCTACTCTGCCCGCCGTGGAAATGAACTCGCACGAAGCCCCTGTTCCACTTGTCAAATGCGCCGGCATTTCGCCCAACTCGCTCGCCTCGCGTTTTGTTTGCTGTTTGTGTGTTTGATCCCCCCCCGGATTGCAAGCGCGCAGGAATCAAAACCCGATAATCCCAATCAGCCGGGTACGCCGAATCCTGCTCCTGTGGCAACCGACGACAGTTCCGATTCCGGAGACATGTTGACGCTATTCCCGCATTCCGACACCGCTCCGTTTTGGATTTCCGGCCAAGCCAACATTGTTTTTCAGTGGCATCCATCGTTCCCCGCAAAATACAGCGGCCCTAACAGTTTTCACGCGTATGGGGAGAATGCTACGTCGAAAGTTTATACGCTGTACCTCGGATACGAGCTTACCCACAACACGGAAGTCTTCATGGACGTGGAAAGTGCCGGCGGGCACGGTTTGAGCGCTGCGCTCGGACTCGCGGGATTCGTGAACCTCGACGTTGTGCGCAATCCTGAATTAGGCGGTACGCCCTATCTGGCTCGCGCCATGGTGCGCCAGATTATTCCGCTGAGCGACGAGCGCGTTTCAGCCCAGCGCGGAGCCACGACCTTTGGACTGGAAACCTCGCTTCCCGCACGACGCCTGGAATTTCGCATCGGCAAGATGGGCTTAGTGGATTTCTTCGATACAAATACTTACGGCACCGATAGCCGTCTGCAATTTCTGAATTGGACCGTGGACAACAATGGCGCATACGACTACGCCGCGAACACGCGCGGCTATACGGAGGCGGCCATAATCGAGTACGACGATCATTGGTTCACGGCTCGGTTTGGCGAAGCAATGATGCCAAAAGTAGCCAATGGCATTTTCCTCGACGCCGATCTGGCCAGGGCGCGCTCTGAGAATCTTGAGCTCGATGCTACCGGAAATCTTTTCCTTCACCGCGCCGGCACTGTCCGCCTGATTAGTTTTCTGAATCACGCGGACATGGGGAACTACGAAGAAGCCATCCGCGATTTCCAGGAAGGCGAAACGCCCGTTCCCGACATCATTTCTACGCGCCGGCAAGGACGCCACAAATATGGCTTCGGACTTAATTTCGAACAGGAACTCACGTCGCAATTGGCTTTCTTCGGCCGCCTGGGCTGGGGCGATGGCCGCAACGAATCGTTTGCTTACACCGAAGTCGATCGCACGCTCGAGCTTGGCGCTTTCACTAAAGCGGAAAAATGGAAGCGGAAAAACGATCGCGCAGGCGCCGTCTTCGTAATGAATGGAATCGTCGCCGCTCACCAGGAATATCTCGCATTAGGCGGGCGCGGGTTCCTTCTCGGCGATGGCGGGCTGAATTACGGCCACGAAAAAATCTTTGAAGCGTTTTACACCGCGCATCTGTGGCGAGGCTTCTTTGCGTCGTTTGACATCCAACACATCAACAACCCCGGTTACAACAAAGACCGCGGGCCGGTAACAGTGCCCGGGCTGAGATTTCACGTCGATTTCTGATCTGCCGGGATCGAAACGCAGAAGGCGACTAAGAGTCGCGAGGGTCGCGTCTTTCGCGATGACGCGAGCCGCGCTTTTTCAGGCGTTGGTTGAAACGAATCGGAGTGCCGGTGAAATCGAATTTGGCGCGCAGTTGGTTTTCCAGAAAGCGCTGATAACTAAAGTGCAGCGGCTTCAATTGATTGGTGAACAGAACGAATGTCGGCGGCGCGGTAGTAGCCTGGGTGATGTAGAAAATCTTCACTTCCCGGCTCGCTGGAGATGTACCGCGATCCAGGTCCACTTCCTTAAGCCAGCGGTTCAGCTCACCGGTGGAAATTCGGCGGTTGCGCGCTTCCACTACCTGATCGATCACGGTGTATAGCCTGTCGATATGCTCGCCGGTTTTTGCCGAAAGGAAAACTACCGGAGCGTAGGAGAGAAACTTTAATCTCTGCCGCACCAAAGGTTCGTAATCCTGAATCAGCTTGTTTGGATTCGCGCCCACGCCTTTTCCGCCGCGTTTCTTCTCGGCTGTGGATTTTTCCTGCGCCGCTTCGAGCGCGAGATCCCACTTATTCAACACGATAATTACCGAGCGGCCTGACTGCTCGGCATAACTTGCGATAGTTGCATCATGTGAAGTGATGCCGACGGAGGCATCCGCCACCAGCAGCGCCACGTCGGCACGTTCCAAATGACGCCGCGCCATGATCACGCTCAATTTTTCGGCGATGAGTTTCGTTTTCCCCTTGCGCCGGATTCCAGCCGTATCCAGAAACCGATAGAGTTTGCCTTTGCGCTCCAGGACAGTATCGACTGCATCGCGCGTAGTGCCAGGTTCCGGCGAAACAATCGACCGCTCGGCGCCCACCAGTTGATTCAGCAAAGTGGATTTTCCAACATTAGGCCGGCCGATGATCGCGATGTTCACATAAGGTTTTTCTTCCACTGTTTCGCCGCGAGGAAAATCTTCAGTCAGCGCGTCCAGCAGTGTGTCCACACCGAAACCATGCTCCGCGGACATCGGGAAAATTTCGTCGCCTAATTCGTAGAACTGCGCGGCGAATTCCGCCTGTTTCGGCATGTCAACTTTGTTCACCGCCAAAACAGGAGGTTTTCCGGCGCGGCGAAGGAGCAGCGCGAGCTCTTCATCCAGAGGAGTGGGGCCAGTGCGACCGTCAACAACCTGTACAACGCGGGTTGCGTTATCAATCGCTACGCGGGCCTGACGAAGAATTTCTCCCGGGATGCCGGCCTTGTCTTCCGGCACGATCCCTCCCGTATCCACCACTTGAAAGGTTCGACCTTCCCAATTTGCTGTGCCGTAAATGCGATCGCGCGTGATGCCCGGCTCGTTCGTAACAATGGAACGACGCGTCCCGGTTAGGCGGTTAAACAGCGTGGATTTGCCCACGTTAGGGCGTCCGACAATTACGATAGATGGGAGTTTTTCGGTCATTGAGTTCCGCACCGGATGCTGGCGAGGGTCACTAGATTATCATCGATAGCGTTGGAATAAAGATTTCTAATGCAGATAAGCCGGTCGAGCGCATCTGACGAAAGCTTTCCGCTGTGTTACTTTAGGAGTTCGAGCCTGCGCGTCCGCTGAGTCCGAAAACCATCATGGCTAAAAAAGCTGCGGCTACAAAATCCGCTGAAGTCACCATCGACGATATTTTTGGACCGGGCGGCCTGCTCGAACAAAGCCATCCGGGCTACGAATTCCGTTCTTCGCAACTCGAAATGGCCAGGATGGTCGATGAAGCTTTCCAAAAAAAGCAACATTCCATCATCGAAGCCGGGACCGGAACGGGCAAGACATTGGCTTACCTGATTCCCGCCATTCGCAGCGGCCGGCGCGTCGTAATTTCCACCGCGACGAAATCTCTTCAAGAGCAGCTCTTCAACAAGGATATCCCGTTTTTGCAGAAACATTTCGCGCCCAACCTGAAAGCCGCTCTGATGAAAGGCCGCAATAATTTTCTTTGCCGCACAAAAGTAAATCAGATGGAGGGTCAGGCTGTATTGAAAGGAATCGACGAAATCGATTGGTTCTCGCAAATCCGCGATTGGGCGAAGCTTACAGAAACCGGAGACCGCAGCGAGCTAACGTTCTTGCCCGACGATGCCGACCTCTGGCATCGAATCGACGCCCGCAGCGATCTGTGCACGGGCCAGAAGTGCCCCGACTTCAACCGCTGCTTTATCACTGCTATGCACCAGCGCGCGCAAGAAGCGGACCTGATCATCGTGAATCACCATTTGTTCTTTGCCGACCTGGCAATACGACAGGATGATTTCGGCTCGATCCTGCCCGAATACTCAGCGGTGGTTTTCGACGAAGCGCATGAGATCGAAGATGTTGCCAGCGATTACTTTGGCCGCCGCGTCTCGAGCTATCAATTCGAAGAGCTGTCGCGTGACACCGAAAATATGCTGCGCGTACTGCGAATTGAAGCGACGCCGGTGCGCAAGCACCTCACCCGAGTCCGCGAACGCGGGCGCAGTTTCTTCGAAAAGTTCCCGGAACGCGAGGGCCGCTTTGCCTTCGGCGCAGCAGAGAGAAAATCATTCCTAGAACAGCACCACGAAGCATTTGAAGACTTGGCTGCCGCGGTGAAGCGCGTCGAGACCGAATTGTCCGCGATGACGCCTAAGCCTGAAGAAGTGATTACTCTCGCCCGGCGCGCCGCGGAACTTCGTCGCGAACTGGAATTTTTGTTGGAAAGCGAAGAGAAGAGCTACGTCTATTGGTACGAGCGCCGCGGAAAAGGCGTGATTCTCACAGCCACTCCGATTGACGTGAGCCAAATACTGCGCGAACAGCTTTTTGACCGCTTCGATAGCGTGGTGCTCACGTCGGCAACGCTTGCAGTCGGCAGCCGTTTTGATTACTTGAAACAGCGCCTGGGAGTGATGCCCGCAAAAGAAGTCGTATTACCACAGGAATTCAACTTCCACGAGCAGGCCCTCCTTTACATTCCCAGCGGAATGCCCGACGTGCGCCACGAAACGTTTTCCGCACGATGCGCGCAGGAGATCGTGAAGTTGCTGGAAATCTCGCAAGGCCGCGCGTTTTGTCTTTTCACCAGTTACGCCCAAATGCGCGATGTCTATCAGCGCGTGTCGGAATCGGTAGGATTTCCGCTGCTCCTGCAAGGCACTGCGCCAAAGTCAGTTTTGCTGGATCGTTTTCGTACCACGCCGAATGCGGTGCTCTTCGCTACAGCAAGTTTCTGGCAGGGAGTGGACGTGCCCGGCGCACAACTTTCCTGCGTGATTGTCGATAAGCTGCCGTTTGCCGTGCCAAGCGATCCGATCGTGGCCGCGCGCGTGCGAGCCCTGCAGGAAGACGGCCGCAACGCCTTCGCCGAATACCAGGTTCCGGAAGCAGTCCTCGCGCTGAAACAGGGCTTCGGCCGCTTGATACGTTCGAAGACCGACCGCGGCATTCTAGCTATCCTGGATAACCGTATCTCGCGTATGCAGTATGGTAGAATTTTTCTTGAATCCCTGCCTGAATACAAAACCACGCAGGATCTGGCCGAAGTCGAGCGCTTCATGGATTCGGAATAAGTAATGCCGGCGACCGGCGGCTTGCGCAACGGGAAGGACATGCATGTACGAAGTTAGCGTGGATGAAACATTCGCTGCAGCTCACAATCTGCGCGGCTACAAAGGTAAATGCGAGAACCTGCACGGCCACAACTACAAAGTCCGCGTGACCTTGGCCGGCGCGGAGGTAGATTCCGTCGGCCTGCTCTACGATTTCGTGCACCTGAAGCAGGTAATTCAGTCCGTGATTCGTTCGCTGGATCACAAATATTTGAACGAGCTTTCACCGTTTGACGCAGTGAATCCGTCCGCCGAAAATATCGCGCGCTACATTTACGATCAAACCGCCAAGCAGCTTCACCAAGCTCCAAACGGCGCAGCGGTTTCCAGCATCACGGTCTGGGAATCAGATGTGACGTCGGCGACATACCGCCCTTAGCGGTGGTCGCGAACTGCAAGTTAAGGATCTCGCGGCAGTAAGAGGCGCAGGCGGGCAAAGATCCTGATGGTAAAAGTGGAGATCTAAGAATATGAATCGAGCGCTCCTACTGATCGCGATCCCCGCCTTCCTCGTTTCCATTTTCTGGCTCACGCTTGGATGGGGCTGGCGCACGGCATTGGTCGTCGGTTGCGTTGAACTTGCCATCACCACCGGAGCGGTGAATTATTTGTCCAGACGGAAGAAGCCGCCCCCGAATCCAGGCTGTGGCGGAGTCTTGCCGTAGGCGAAGTCCACGGTTTTTCCATGCTTATCACGGAGATCTTCAAATCAATCCAAGGCGAAGGCACCCGCGCGGGTCTGCCCTGCATTTTTGTGCGTCTCACAGGGTGCAATCTTCGCTGCACTTGGTGCGACACGGCCTATGCTTTCCACGGCGGCACGAAATATTCAATCGAGGAAATCCTGCAAAAAGTGAACGCACTGGCCGGAAACGGCCAATACCGCGTTCCGCTGGTCGAAATCACAGGGGGAGAGCCACTGCTACAACAGGAAACTCCCGCCCTGGCGCAAGAATTAATGTCTGCAGGTTACACCGTAATGATCGAAACGAGCGGCGAGCGCTTCGTCGGCGTCCTTCCCGGCAGTGTGATCAAGGTTGTCGATGTAAAATGCCCCGACTCCGGCGAACCCGATACATTTGATATGTCTAACCTCGACGTCCTTGGCGGCAACGATGAAATAAAATTTGTCATCTCCACACGCCGCGATTATGATTTCGCGCGCGAGTTCGTTACAAGGCACCGGTTAGCCGAGCGCGTTCACGAGGTTCTTTTTTCGCCCGTATTCGCGGACCCCAACGGTGCCTGGCCCGGACTCACCGCGCGCGAACTTGCCGAATGGATACTCGGCGATGGATTACGCGTGCGCCTGGGATTACAATTGCACAAATTTATTTGGGACCCTGCGATGAAGGGTGTTTGAGGGCGTAGTCGATAGATGGCGGCGGAAAAACGCAAAGCGGTCGTTTTGCTGAGTGGCGGCATGGATTCCTGTGTCACGGCGGCAATCGCAAATCAGTCGCACCAGCTAGCGCTATTGCACGCAAGTTACGGCCAGCGCACGGAAGCGCGTGAGCGCCGTGCCTTTGAAGAGATCGCGGATTTTTATGGAGTAAAAGACCGTCTGATGATCCGCTTGGATTCCTTCGCGCAAATCGGCGGTTCGGCGCTCACCGATCGGAAAATAGCGATCCCAGAGTCCTGCGAATCCGCCACCCACTCTACGGAAATCCCCATCACTTATGTTCCCTTTCGTAATGCTCATTTTCTTTCCGCTGCGGTGAGTTGGGCCGAAGTAATCGGCGCAAATACAGTTTTTGTCGGCGCTGTAGCGGAAGATAGTTCCGGCTATCCCGATTGTCGTCCGGAGTATTATCGGGCCTTCGCGGAGTTGGTGCGCCAGGGAACCAGGCCCGAGACGCATATCGAAATCGCGACGCCGGTAATCACGATGCGCAAATCTGAAATCATACGACGTGGCGTTGAACTTGGCGCGCCGCTCCAATTGACGTGGTCTTGTTATCAATTTGAAGACGAAGCATGCGGAACGTGCGATAGTTGCCGGCTGCGCCTCCGCGCTTTTGCGGAAGCGGGGCGGAGCGACCCTATCGCCTATCGAGTGCGAGTTGCACAATAATAGGCGGCCAATTACTGAGCGAGGAGACCATCACATGAAAAAGCTGGTTCGTATCTGGGGAGCGTTGGCGTTCATTCTTTTGTTCGCCATGGTGGCGGTGGCGCAAGACAGCGGCAGATTGGATGGCGAAATTATGGACAAAGAAGGCAAGCCCTACCCTGATGTCACCGTAACGATAAAGAACCCCGATACTGGACAGACTTACACCGCGAAGACCGACAAGAACGGAAAGTTTGTGCAGCTTGGCCTGCGAAACGCGATTTATGTGATTACGCTCACGAATGAGAAAGACGCCTTGAATTACGGTCCGGTCAAATTCCAGGTAGACGTGACGAAGGACAACAATTTCAAGATCAACTTCAAGGATATCGTCGCTGAAACGGCCGCCGCGCATCCCGAAGAAATAAAGAAAAAGGAAGAGGAAGAAGACAAGTTTAAGGCCATGAAAGCCCATTTCCAGAATGGACTTGCGGCCATGACCGAAGCCTCTGATCTGCAAAAGCAGATGAGAACGGCTGCCGCCGACCAGAAAGCGCCGCTTCAAGAGAAGCGTACGACTGATTGTCAGACGGCCGTCACCGAATTCCAGCAGGCGGAACAAGGGGTGGGAGCTAAAGAAGTCGGTAATCATGCTACCGTTTGGCAAGATCTGGGCGCTGCGTATGAATGCGTAGGGCGTTATGATGACGCTGCCGCGGCGTTTCAAAAGGCAGTGGACTTGAAACCTCAACCCGCCGCTTATTCCGGACTGGCCACCAATCTCGCAAATTCCGCGGCCGCTGCACAGACCGATCCAAAGGCAGCGGACAGCAAACTCGCAGAAGCGAACGCGGACTGCGACAAGGCCCTTGCTCTGGATCCGGCGGTGGGAGCCACCTGCTACAAAAACTTGGGAATCGTCCTCAACAATAAAGGACGCCAGAAAGATGCTGTTGCACCCCTTCAGAAGGCGACACAAGCAAATCCTAAGGACGCTCAATCCTGGTATCTGATGGGGAGCGCATTGACCGCGATGATGGATTGCAAGCAGGAAGGCGACAAAATGACATGCACGCTCGCCCCCGGAACTCAGGAAGCTTATCAAAAGTGTATCGATATCGACCCCAATAGCCCTCTCGGAAAAGAGTGCAAGGAAAACCTTGATGGCGCGATAGCCGCCGCTGGTGGCACGGACACGACGGTTTCAAAAAAGAAAAAGAAGAGCTAACAGATTTTTCGGCAAGCTGAATCAAGTTCTACAGAGAAATTCCGTTTCTGTTCTTACGTCACGGTTTTTTAGCTGATTCTCGCCTCTCGACCCGCAGTCGCTGGGGTGTTATCCTTGCGCAAGAAGCCTGAGGGATTGGATGGACCACGTGAATTCGAATCAACCTGCTACAGAACGCCGCCGGAGCGACCGCCTTTTTGAACCAGTGCCTTTGGTCGTTCGCGGAATTGATCTCTTAGGCCAGCCTTTTGAGGAACGCACGGCCACACTTGCATTGAATCTTCATGGTTGCCGCTATTCCTCCAAACATCACCTGCCGAAAAATACCTGGGTCACGCTGGAATTGCCGCAGACCCAAAATCGCCCGAATGTAAGGGCGCGCGTTGCTTGGGTCCAACGCCCTCACTCGATTAGAGATTTCTTTCAGGTGGCCGTGGAACTCGAAGATCCCGCAAATATTTGGGGACTGGACGCTCTTCCTGAAGACTGGGCGACTGCCGAGGGACCTTCTTATAACGACGAACGGGCCGAACCGAAACCCAGCTTCGAAAAACGCGACGATTCGGTCTCGTTGAACAATGCTAGCTTTCCCGGCACCCCAGTGGACCATACAAACGAATTTCCCAATCCTCCTGCATCAGCCGAATTCCATTCCACGAACGATCCGGGCGTAGCGAACAACCCCCTTTTCAGGGAACTGCGAAAAGAACTGGAAAGACAGTCCCGGGAAACCATTCTGCAAGCCTCCAGGCAAGTGCAGGAGGAAGTTCGTCGCGCCGCTGAAGACAGCGATAGCCGGCGGGCGGCTGCTGTTGAAGAGTTTTTCGCGCAATGGAAGCCTGAGTTTGAACAGGCCCAGACCGGTGCGCGTGAGGAATTTTCGAAACAACTCGCCGAGCGGCAAGAAGAATTTCTAAACGGCCTCAAATCTGAATTTGAGGGAAATTTCAATCAAGCCCGCAAGTTGATGGACGACCTTCACCATCAAATGGAAATTTTGCGCGCGGAGAATGATGCCGCGCACGAGGCCGCCAGCCGTTTGGCCCAGGCTCGTTTGCAATTCGAGGCTCTGGAAGTCGCCAAGAACGCAAAACTGGCGGAGCCGGAGCCTCACAAAGAAGAGTCAGCCGAGAAAGAAAGCGTCTCGGAAGAATGGCGCGCGTCTCTTGCAAAAGAAATGGACGTTGCGCGAGCTCAGTGGAATGAATTGCTTCAATCTTCATTGGATAACAATGTCCAACGTTTGGTGGAGCAAGTCACCGAGCGCTCCCAAGATATTTTGCTGAGCACGGAATCAAAAATACGCGAAAGCATCGCTGAAGCTCGCCAGCCTTTGGCTCAGGCGGCTTCGGAGGCGCGCGAGACGCTCGCGCAAATCAAGACCTCTCTGGATCAGGAGGTCGCCCGCGCGCGCTCGTCCTTGTCCGAAATCGAGTCCGTAGCAAGCCGCACGAAGGAATATTCGGCGCAGCTCGAAGCAGCCAGCCACGACACTTTGAACGAGTTACATCGCCGCCTGGAAAAAATCCTGGAAGCGCAGAGCGCCGAATTGAATCGCCGCGCGGACAATCTTGCCGCCGGCATCTCTCAACGCGTAACACCGGCCCTCGACGCCCTTCAGCAGGAATTTGTAAATCGCGCGCACGTTCAGGTGGAAGCAAAGCTTGCTCCACATTTTGAACGCGTGCCCGAACTTCTTCGCGAGCTTGCTGCGCGTGAGGTCCAGGCCGAAGAAAGCTTGCGGCTGCATCGCGAACGTTTGCGCCAGGCCTCGGAGAATAACCAGCGCGAAGTTTCCGCGCAACTGGCCTCCACACTTCTCGAAGTGCGCAACGATTTCGAGTCCGCTCGCAAAGAAGCCTTAAATAAATGGAACGAAGAACTGGATGCAAGCGGTGTGCGCGCCGCTCATTCCGCTTCTGAATCCATTGGGCGCAGCTCGGAATGGTTTCAGCAGGAAGCGCGGGCGCGGTTGCAGGTGCTGGTCGAGCAGACTGTCACTACCGCTGCCGCCGGTTTCGATGAGAAAACCGCGGAGGCCGTGAAAAAATATGGAGCGCAACTGGCTGACGAATCCACAAGCCATCTCGCTCTAGTTCATCAACGAATCGAAAGTCTGGCTGAAGATACAGCCGGACGAGCGCGCAGCGAATTCGATAAAGCGGCGGAGGCTGCCGCAAGTTCGTTCGGTCATGTCCTGCGAGGAATTGCCGGTCGCGAAGCTGAACAGTTCATGCAGACGACCGGCGACACAGTACGCGGCCGTACCGAAGAACTTGATCGTTCCGCGCAGCAAGTTCTTAGCCAATTCGAAGCCAACGCGGCGACTTCCCTCGAACAGCTTCAAGTGCAAATGTCATCGCAGCTCAAGAACGGCATTCGGGAATCGCGCGCCGCTCTTTCCACGGAGTTTGCTACCGCGCTCGAGGGCTACCGAGCGGAGCGAGATCTGCACCTTCAGAATTGGGTTTCCGATCTCGACCGCCTCAGCGGCGAAGCAATCGGGACCTATCAAGAGCGCCTACAGACTGCTTGCGATTCCTGGATTGTGTCTTCCGTGCGGCGGCTTAGCGAGCATGGACAAAACGTGATCGAATCGATGTTGCGATCCGCTGATCAGGCGCTGCGGGACTCCTGCTCAAAAGTTTTTGAAGGTCTGGCTGAAATTTTGCGCGAGAGATCGGCCAATGCCGCCGGAGCAGGAGTCGCGGGTTTCGCACCGCCGCCACCGGCGAATCGAGACGTGGAATCTTCCGGCCCTCGTAACGGAATAATTTAGGGTTTTCGATTCAGTGCGGGGTTTCTTGCGCGGGCAAAGTTTTACTTTTTCCCAACAACTTCAATTACTGAATTAACCACGTGGTTCACTTGTTCCGCAGTCATGCTCGGAAATATCGGCAGACTCAAAACACGGTCGCAGGCGCGCTCAGCTAAAGGATAGGTTCCGAGCGGATCTCCCAGCGAAGAATAAGCGGGCTGAAGATGTACCGGCTTGGGATAGTGTATTGAAGTTGCGACCCCCTTGTCGGCCAGTTTTGAAATCACCGAACACCTGCTATTCACGTAGATCACAAATTGGTGATACACGCATTCGTCGCGGGGATCGTCCGCCGGCAGTTCAAGGCGAGCATTTGCCAGCGCGCGTCGATACTCGCGAGCAATAGCCTGCCGCCTTTCAGTCCAGGCACTCAGGTAGCGTAGCTTGATGCGCAAGACGGCGCCCTGAAATCCCTGCATACGATAGTTGTATCCCACAAACTCATGGTCGTAGCGCGCAGTTTGTCCGTGCGAGCGCGCCGCCCGCGCGAATTGCGCAATTAAATCGTCGTCGGTTGTGAGCGCGCCACCCTCGCCGTAGGCTCCCAAATTTTTCGTTGGGTAAAAGCTGAACGCGGCCGCATCGGCAAGCCCGCCCACTCGCTTGCCGCGATAGCGCGCGCCGTGCGCTTGCGCCGCGTCTTCCAGCACGCGAATCTTATGGCGGCTCGCAATCGAACGAATAGCGTCCATGTTCGCAGGCCGGCCGTACAAATGCACCGGAAGTATGGCTCGCGTACGTCGCGTAATCGCTCGTTCGATCAAATTCGCATCAATGTTCGCGGTAGCAGGATCGATATCCACCAGCACAGGTTGCGCGTCGCAGTAGCTGATAGCTTCGACAGTGGCCAGAAACGTATTGGGAGTGGTAATTACCTCGTCGCCTGGCTGTACTCCCAGCGCTAGCAAGCCGAGATGAAGAGCAGCTGTCCCGCTGCTGAGAGCGACGCAGTGTTTGGTCCCGCAATATTCCGCGAACGCAGTTTCAAATGCCTCCATCTCCGCGCCTTGAACGAACGCGGATGTTTGGCACACGCGATCGAGTGCTGGCAGGATTTCGTCGCGTAGCTCGGCGTACTCAGACTTAAGATCGAGGAGCGGAACTTTCATTCATGCAGCGCATTAAGCGCAGACGAAAACTGTACTGTAAGGCAGCCGCCGCTACAAGAGCAGGGTGCTCCTCGGAGCGTAGGCAACGGAACGTTTGTGAGATCGAGAAGTCCGCCGCGGAGTATATGCGGGCTAGATGTGAGTGAGGGTTCCAGTAATTTTTGTGCGCCGGAGCGCCCAGCCGAAAACGGCAAACGATAGCGGTATCAGAACCGCAGCGAATATGAGCAATGCAAAGATAGAAGGGAAGAGCTCCCTCCATCCAGCGCCTGTCAAAAGTGCGGCGCGCATCCCTTCCAAAGAGTAAGTCACCGGAATCAGCCGGGCCAACATCTGCAAAGGTGCAGGCAACACCGAGACCGGATACATCATCCCGCCGACCAGGCCTGAAACGCCGAGCACGAGCCACTTAGCAGGATTTCCACGCTTAAAAAGAATCGAGTAGCTGGCAGAGAGAATCCCCAGCCCTGCAAATGCCAGAATCGAAACGACCAGGATCGCGATCGCGCCAAGCCAATTAGCAGACTGCGGCCTGAATCCAAACAGCATTGCTCCCCATGCGAGATAAACGCAAGTTCTGAGTGCCAGCGCGACAAAAGGATAAACCGCCGAGCCCGCAATAATCACCGGAAGCGGCGTTTGCGTCACCAGCAGCGCCTCCAGAGTGCGGTTCTGGCGCGCCTCCTCCAAACTCGAATCGAAGGCGCTCAGCGACACACTTAGGTAATCAAAGAAGGCGAAACCCACCAAAGCAAAAGCGAAATAATTTGTTCCGGCCGGTAGTTCGCTATTCAGTTCCGGGCTTTGCACGAATCGCGACAAATAATAAAACGTCGCCACACCAAAAAGAGCTTCCAGCGTCTCCAGCAACAACGCCCCGCGATAACCTCGCGCAATCGCAAAATCACGCCAGAAAAAAGCCCCGACTTTCCGTACTGTACGCGTCAAGTTCACGCGCGCGCCTGCGCTGGCGCCAAGTGGCCGACTAAACTCGCCACCGCTGCTTCGAGAGTTACCGTATGCGTCGAGGCACAAAGTCCCTGCGGCGAATCGAACGCAACCAACCGTCCGCCGTCCAATAAGATCACGCGATCGGCAATTTCCTCCACTTCGCTTAATGTATGGGAAGCGAATAAAAGAGTGGCCCCACCTTTGCGCACCAGATCCTCCTTCAACAGGCGGCGGAATTCTGCCGCAGCGAGCGGATCGAGACTGCGCGTTGGCTCATCCAGCAGCAAAATGGCCGGCTGGTGCAGCAAAGCCCGCGCCAGCCCCAAGCGATGCATCTTCCCAGTGGAAAAGGTCCGAACCTGTCGGCTCAAATCGTTCTGAAGTCCCATCAATTCTGCAACGGCTTCGATCCGTTTCCGGGCATCCGGCCGGCTCAAATTATTCATGGCCGCAAAAAACGCCAAATTCTCCCGCGCGCTCAGCCGTGCGTAAAAGCCTTCGTCACCGCCCGTGTGATACCCAAGCTGTCGCCGCGCCCCTGAAGATTCCCGCTCCACATCGAACCGTCCCAGAGTCGCTCGCCCTCTGGTAGGGATGATCAGAGTGGCCAGTATGCGAAGCAGCGTCGATTTCCCGGCGCCGTTGGATCCGATTAACGCGACAGCTTCATTTTCGTTCACATTGAACGAAACTCCCGCTAACGCTTTCTCCGTTGCCCGCGCCACCGGGTGCGTCAAAGCTCGCCAACCAGTGAAAGCGGGAGGGAAATATTTCTCGAGTTCACTGACGGAAATAGCAGGCGAAGGCATCTAGGGTTTATATCCGAAATCACTGAGCCGAATCCAGTTCCGTCATTGCCCTGTAACAGAAAGTGCGGTTAGAATAGCGGTGGGCGTCAAAACGCCACGACTGAAGTCATTAGGCTAGATGCATTCCGAACCGTTCGAATAGCCGGACTTGCCGGCAAAAACACTCCAGCCCTGAAGGATTTTAGCGCCAACAATGGACGCATCGCTCTCCGTGCATTCGGTCGTCGTCGCCAGCGCCGAGCAAGTATCTTGCCCGCTTGGTGACGAATCCGCGATATTAAATCTAAAAAACAGCAAGTATTACGGCGTGAATCCCATCGGGACGCGTATCTGGACGCTCTTAAAAGAGCCGCGGAGCATATTACAGCTGCGTGACACTTTGCTACGTGAATATGAAGTAGACGAAAAATTGTGCGAGCAGGACCTTCTGGTTCTGTTGGAGAAAATGAAAAGCGAAGGCCTGATTGAGGTCCGAAGCGTGGTGGCAGGTTAAGTTGCGCTGTTGATATTCCGTTACTTCCCAGGCTGATTGAACATCAGTAATAATTAGGGCGACTTTATTCAGGGCAGCGGGTTGAAGGCGACGATGGGAAGCTGGCAAACCTTTTCACGATTATCAGGACAAGAGCGGTGGATTGTTTTTCAAGCCGTAACAGGATTGATAGCCACCTGGGTAGGTCTGCGTCTGGCCGGTTTCCGGCGCTGGAAAGGCATGCTGCAATGGACGCTACGGAGCACGACGGAACGGGCCGCAGAGAATAATTCCCCCAACGTAGCAGCCGAAGTTGTGCGTATGGAAGAAGCTGCGGTACGGAATCTCTTTTTCAGCACAAATTGCCTGGAACAGTCTTTGGTACTTTGGTGGCTCCTGCGAAAGCGTGGGATAGACGCCGAGTTGCGGATTGGTGCGCGGAAAACTGAAAACCATTTCGAAGCTCACGCCTGGGTGGAATTTTTGGGAGCGGTCTTGAACAGCGGGGGAGAAGGCCACCTTCACTTCGTGCCATTCGAACGACAGGCAACCTGGATGGGGACAAATTGAGCGGAATCGTGGGCATGTTCGATCGAAGTGGAGCGCCGGTAGATCGTGAGCTCCTACGTGCCCTCACGCATTTTATTTCCTACGCAGGTCCGGACGCCCGAGACACCTACTCAGACAGTTCTATCGGTTTGGGCCATACCATGCTGCGAACCACTAGAGAATCGTTTCTTGAACGGATACCTGCGGGTCTTGATGGCCAATTTTGGATTACCGCCGACGCGCGAATCGATTGTCGCGAGGAATTAAAGCGCGAGCTCGAAAACGCAGAACCAAATCGCCGGTGTGCTGCGACAGATTCCGAACTGATTCTCCACGCGTATACTGTTTGGGCCGAAGAATGCGTCCGGCATCTTCGCGGGGACTTTGCTTTCGCGATCTGGGACGCTCGCCGGAAAACACTTTTTTGCGCGCGCGATCATTTTGGAGTCAAGCCCTTTTACTACGCCGAAATCGGAAACATTTTTCTTTTCAGCAATGTGTTGAATTGCGTTCGCTCGCACCCTGAGATATCCGAAAGTCTGAACGATGCGGCCATTGGCGATTTTTTACTCTTTGGACTCAATTGTGACCTGAGCACCACGACGTTTCGTGACATCCGGAGGTTACCGCCGGCGCACTGCCTGTCCGTCTCAGCTGAAAACATCAGAATTTCGCGATATTGGTCGGCCCCCACCTCCGGCGCCATTCGTTATCGCCATGCAGACGAATACGTGGAACATTTTCAGAATCTTATTCAATCAGCCGTAAACGACCGTTTGCGTGTGGATCGCGCTGGAATATTGCTCAGCGGCGGCCTGGATTCGGGAGCGATCGCGGCGACCGCTCGTGAAATCTCCAGCGGCTCCTCGAGCGCGTTGGAGCTGCGAGCTTATACAAATGTTTTCAAGCCCTTGGCTTCCGATCGCGAAAGCATGCTTGCCCGGCAGGTGGCCGATTTCCTTCACATTCCGATCCAATTCCTGCAGTTTGAGGAACGGAAGCCTTTTGAACGTTGGAACAATCCCGAGATAAGCAGTCCAGAACCTGTGGATGATCCGTTGTTCGCCGCCATGTTCGATCAATTCAGGGCAATTGCGGCAGACTGTAGGGTCGTATTGTGCGGCGAAGGCGCCGACAACCTGATGCATTTTGAAATGATGCCCTATGCCAAGCATCTGGCGCGAAAACGAGAGGTTCGGCGATTGCTACGGGAAGTTCCGGATTATCTTGGACAGCGCCGCTCCATTTGGCCGGGAGTCCGCAGGCGTTTCAAGGGGTTATTCGGAAAAGATCCAACCGCGCCAATTTTCCCGCGCTGGCTTGCCCCTGAATTCGCTCGCGAGCTGGACCTAAATTCGCGGTGGAGACAATGGAGCGAGTTACCGGAATTGCGTCCTCATCCGACCCGTCCTAAGGCACATATCTCTCTGTCGATACCGCAGTGGGCCCGTATGTTTGAACAAGGGAATCCCGGTGCAACAAATTATCCGGTGGAGGTTCGTTACCCTTTCCTCGACTTGCGGATTGTAAATTACCTGCTGGCGTTGCCTCCTTTCCCGTTTTGTTTCGAGAAGCGCCTGCTTCGCGGCGCGATGGCAGGCCGTCTACCTGAGGAGTGCCGCATACGGCCCAAGACGCCTCTCTCCGATGATCCGCTTGTCAAAAGCGTGCAGGATGCAAAATCGACAGAATGGCTGAATCAGGTACAATGGAACCCGGATATGGAGCGGTATGTGAATCAGTCGGCGCTGGCGCCGATCCACGAAAAGCACGATAGCCAACAGATTTCGCTGGATTTGCGCCCGATGTGTCTTAACTTTTGGTTGCAGTCAGCACGCGGAGTCCGGTATAACTTGCGTGCGGAGGTTCGCAATGCCTAAGCAGGTCATACGGGAGATTAAAAAACCTTATTCCACTCCCGCATTAACTATCTATGGAACCGTGCAGGAACTAACGCAAACCGTCGGTCTGAGGAAAACCAGAGACGGTGGCCAGTACCCGATGTTCAAAACGCATGTCTAATAAGGGTTTTCAGGTAGCTGGAAGTGTGTCAGAGTCGAGACGATACGAAGAGAAATTGCTCTTGCCCGCAGTTGGATATCCAGCCTGAAGTGGGTTTCACTTATTCGGTTTTCGGTCTGCTCCTCCACTCGAATCTTCCCATTCCGGAACTCGTGCCCACAAAAGCTCCCAGCTCTGACCCCGTGGTAAAGATTCACATGAATGAATCACCGACTGAAGAAATTCCGTCGGAACAAAAAACTCTTACTTACACAAGTGCTTACACGGATCCCACTGGCAAGGCAGCGCTAAGAATTTGGAAACTTGCGGACGGACAGTTTCTTTATCTCGCGTACTTTGACGGCGCCCAATTTTGGATAGATCGCATGGGAACGGAGCTTTGGGCGCAATGGCCGGACAATTTGACAATTGAAGACACTGCCACGTACCTGTTGGGTCCTGTGCTTGGGCTTGTTCTACGCCTGCGAGGTGTGACTTGCCTTCACGCCAGCGCGATTTCCGTCGGCGGCCGCGCTATTGCTTTCGTCGGGTCTGAAGGAGCAGGAAAATCGACCACAGCAGCCATGTTCGCGCAAAAGGGCTGCCCGGTAATTTCCGATGACGTTGTAGCAATAACCGAACGGCAAGGGGCTTATTACGTTTCTCCAGCCTACCCATATCTTTGTTTGTGGTCAGACTCGGTAACAATCGTTTATGGACCGGAAAAAAAGCTACCGAGTTTTTCAGCTAACTGGGATAAACGGTTGCTTTCCCTGGCCGCGAATAACCTTAAGTTTGAGGGCAAGCAACTGCAGTTGAGCGCACTCTTCATATTAGGCGAAAGAAACTCCCAGCCGGATTCACCGCGTGTCGAACCTTTAACTCCGAAAGAAGGTCTACTTTCGTTGGTGGCGAATTCCTACGCCACGAATCTATTGGATAAGAACATGCGCGCTTCCGAATTCGAGTTCCTTGGCCGTATGCTTCGAAGCGTACCGGTCCAACGATTGATTCCTCATCAGGATCCGAGCTATATCGGCCGCCTCTGTGATGTGGTTTTGCGATCGTTCGACATCGCTACCACTCAGTAGCCTTATATCCGCGAGCTTTAAAGTTAGTGCATGCTTTCTTCAGCACACATCCGGCTTTTCGTTATTTTGATGGTCTTCGGAATGTGCCAATCTGGGTAGCGCAGAGAGTCCGGCTATAGCCCTGAGCCGCGCGCAATTCGAGGAGGCTGTCGCATGAAGAAGTTATTCGAAATCCTGGCTTTATTCATAATTTTTGCCCTACCGGCTTTGGCGCAAGATACACCGGTGTTTGAGGCCGGGGTGGGATACCAGTATCGCTCCTTCAATTATCCGGGAGAACAAAGACTCAACATGGATGGTTGGCAGGCATCTGCGGATGGGAATATCAATCGTTGGCTTGGAGTGACTGCCGACTTCGATGGAACCTATAAGACTTTCAGTGGCGCAGCTTTTTCCGTTTATTCCTACATGGCCGGCCCGCAAGTTTACCCGTTGGGTCACCATGTTCTCACTCCGTATGTGAATGTCCTTGTGGGAGGTGCGCACATTGGCGCCAGGAAGTGCGGCGGCTGCAATCTTGCGGACACCGAATTTGCCTGGGGCGGCGGTGCCGGTGTGGACTTAACCTTGTCACGGCACTTCGCTATTCGCTTGGCTCAATTCGAGTATGAACGAACGGGTTTCTTCAGCGCAGGCACCAGCGGCAATCCTTATCAAGATAACTTCAAAATTGGAGCGGGATTGCTCATTCGCTTCGGAGAGAAATAAGATTCCCACCGCGTCGGAGAGCTGGTCTCGAGTCCAGGCTCTCTTGTAACCCCACCTTCGGCCCCTGACTATTTCCATTTGCTCTTAGCCGCGCGGTAACCTAAAGTCCCACTGCCTGCATCAAAGGGCGCTGAACGAATATGCTCAAGGCAAGAATATCTGGAGGACTTTCGAGATGAAGAAGTTTGCAGGACTTTTCGTAATGCTCGGTCTTTTTTGCCTGCCTGCTTTGGCGCAGGACACATCGAAATATGAAGTTGGAGGAGGTCTCGCTTACCGGTCGTTTGATAACACCAATGGCTCGCGGATCAACATGATCGGATGGAGTGGCTATGGCGACCGCCATATCTGGAAGTTCATTAATCTCGCAGCGGATTTCTCAGGGACCTACAATAGGAACAGCAACTTCGGAAACACGAGTATTTACAACTTCTTGGTGGGGCCGCAGCTATATCCCTTCGGTCATCAGCACAAAGTTACTTTTTTTGGCCAGATCTTGTTCGGAGGCGGAGCGCTCCTTTACCATCTGCCTAGCCAAAATGGATTTAATCCCGTTTCCACCTCCTACGCCGGAAGCTCATGGATGGGAGGCGGCGGATTGGATTGGCGAGTAAAGAAGCGTTGGGCTATCCGGGTTATCCAGGCTGATTATGAACAAACGCGCTTCATTTCCGGCTCTCCGAGTCAAGGTAACTATCGAATATCAATGGGTTTGGTCTACCGATTCGGAATAAAATAACTTCCTTGCCGCATTTCGATTTTTTCTTTATTGAACGTCTGCCAATTTGGACTTGCAGAAAAGCCGACGCTCGGTGCAGATTACGAGTGCGTGGAGATCACACTTGAAGGTAAAGCGTCGCGCTCAGCGCTTCTAATTGCCGCGCTGGTCGTCGCGTCCTTTTTTTCTTACCAGGCCGTCCGCCTTTGGATCGCAGATCATCGCATCAATTCCGATAATCTGAATGCCATAAAGAGGGGCGCTGCCTTGGAGCCCGGAAATGCCGCGGCCTGGGATATTCTGGGGCGCTTCGAGCAATTGGATTTTGTTGCCGGCGATCCCCACAAAGCAATTAAAGCTTTTGAAAAGGCGATCCAGGATGATCCGCTGTCCGCCTATTACTGGATGAATTTGGCTAGTGCGTACGAATCTGTCGGAGATGTATCCCATGCTCGCGATGCATTCAGTCATGCACGAGAGGTCTATCCTCTTTCTGCTCAGGTCGCTTGGAACTACGGCAACTTTTTGCTTAGGCAACAACAGCTAGGCGAAGGCTACGCCGAAATTCAGTTGGCCGTTCGTTCGGACCCCACGCTTCTGCCTCTGGCGATTTCGCGCACTTGGCGCTCCAATCACGACGTAACTATGTTGCTGAATCAGGTGCTCCCGTCCGATGAGGATGCTTATTTCCAAGCCCTCGATTTTTTCGCCTCCGCTCAGCAAGCCGAGGCCGGACTCACCGTTTGGCAGCGATTGATATCGTTGGGAAAACCCCTGGCTTTGCCGCGTTCATTTCCATTTCTCGATGAGCTCATCCGGGAAGATCGCGCGGCCGATGCGGTCCGAGTTTGGCGCCAAGCGCTCGGCGCCGCCAGTGTGTCCAATCAGGAACCGCGAAACGGATCTGTAATCTGGAATGGAAACTTTGCCGGCGATTTTACAAATGGCGGTCTCGGCTGGCGCTGGGACAATCCCCTCGGAATATCAATCGACTTTGATGCTGCAATGCCACAAGGCAAAGGGCGTTCTGTCCGCCTGGATTTCGGCGGCGGTAACAACCCTGGAATCTCTCAACCGTTTGAGTATGTGCCGGTAGAACCCAGCCACACTTATCGCTTTCGGGGATATATGAGGACGGAATCGATTTCCACCGAAAATGGAATGCGTTTTTCAATCTATGATCCTCATCATCCCAATGTCGTCGATCTGCAAACTGAGAATCTTACCGGCACTCATCTTTGGAATGCCGAGGAACTCCAGGTGGTAACAGGACCGGAGACCTACTTCCTGGTCGTCTCTCTTCGTCGCGATCCCAGTCGTTTATTTGACAATAAATTGAGCGGAACAGTTTGGATTGCGGATTTGTCGCTGGTCCCTGCGAGCTCGAGTGAGCCCGGAGCGCAGCGTTGAAAATCGTCCGCATCGGCCTTTGCGCTCTGTTCGCATTCAATGTCCTGGCATTCGGCGCCGTGGAAGTTTGGTCTCAGTCGCTCCTCGAAATCACGGCTGGGATGCTGTTCTTGTTGTGGGCAATCATTATTTTTAGGGATTCGAAAGCGACGATTTATTGGAACCGCTTACTTTGGCCCATTCTAGGCATCCTCATCATCGGCATCCTGCAGCTCTTTTTCGGTGCAACACCGTATCGATATATCACGCGGCTGGAACTCTTGAGAATCGGGGCCTATTTAATTATCTTCTTCTTATCGATACAGGCGTTCCGCGAGCGACCCGACCTCACGAAGCTCGCATGGTTTCTGATTTTCTTGTGTTTTGGAGTTTCTTTGTTCGGCATCATCCAGCACTTCACATCGGAGAGTGTGATTTATTGGCTGCGCCCGTTGCGAGCAGGTGGCGATCCCTTCGGACCTTACGTGAATCGCAACCATTTTGCCGGATTCGTTGAATTGACGCTGCCGATAGGTTTGGCGACGCTGGTTTTTCGCGGTGTGCAACGCGACGTTTACCCTCTGGTTGGATTGTTGGCCATCGTTCCAGCCGGGGCGCTGATTCTCTCCGGTTCGCGGGGCGGGATTGTCAGTTTTGCATTTGAAATAGCAGTGCTGTGGCTTCTGGCCAGAGGCAGACAATCGTCCGAACGTCCGCAGTTTGTGGGAATCGGAATTGTAGCGCTGGCAGCTTTGGCGCTGATCGCCTGGTTAGGTGCTGGCCGCGCGATTGAGCGATTTTCGACCATACATGTTGGAGAGGTTACGGTTGACCGTCGCGTTTCAATGTTTCGGGGAGCAGCACACCTTTTCGCGGATCATCCAATCACGGGCGTCGGACTTGGTGCCTTGGTCGCGGCTTATCCGCGCTATGAGACCGTTTATGACGGCAAGCTTGTGGATCACGTTCACAACGACTACATCGAAACGTTGGCGGAGACTGGATTACTCGGGGGAATTTGCGGTCTCGCGTTCTTGTGGATTTTGTTTCGTCAAGCCAAGTCTTGTTACGCGGTGGAGCAAGGGCATTTCTCGCGGGCTCTTCATGCCGGCGCAGTCGCCGGCCTGTGCGGGATGCTCCTCCACAGTTTCGTGGATTTCAATTTGCATATTCCGGCGAACGCCCTGCTGTTCTTATTATTGGCCCATCTGGCGACCTCGCCTCCGTTGGCAAGTGAAGCCGTTGTGACGCGGCGGCGCATTCACGCGCGCAAACGGAATTTGGTCGCAAGCGAATAGGCATTGGCGGCGGCCTCTCGGTAAACCTCCAGCCAAACGTGCCCCCAGATTTACCCTGGAGGTCTTTAGAAACCCGATCGTTGACGTTTTTAGCCGAAGCACGTCTCGGTTGACACCAGCGCAGGGCTAGGTGATAGTGTTTGCGGGGTTATCTATCATGGTTTCATCCGTCCAGCGCGTTTCGAGCTGGCGAACAGCGAAGTCTGTCCTGTTGTTTCCCGTATTCTTGCTGTTGTGTGCGCACGTCTGTGCGCAACAAAAGCCCGCAACGTCTCAACAAACCAATGAGAAAATCCAGGAGTTGGCGGGATTAGCTACCGCTCGGGCTGCCGATACGCCGATCGGAAGTGGCGACCTTATCCACGTCGAAGTCTTTGACGTTCCGGAACTTTCCCGAGACCTGCGTGTTAGTGAAACAGGTGATATCACTTATCCACTTATTCCCGGAAGGATTCCAGCTAGCGGGTTGACTGCCGACCAACTGGAACAGAAATTAGCGAAACTCCTGATCGAAAACGGTTTGGTCTCTCACCCGCAAGTCTCCGTTTTCGTAAGGGAACAGAACAGCCAGCCGGTTTCGCTGGTGGGTGCGGTACAAAAGCCCATGGTTTATCAGATCATCCGGCCAACCACGTTACTGGAATTGCTGGCGCAGGCCGGAGGCGTCACTGAGGAAGCTGGAAGTGTGGTGATCGTCACGCGTAATGGGCATCCGATTAGCGATAAGAATGCCGCAGCGGGGCCGGTTGACGCGACTGGGTTGGACACGCAAACCATCACAATTCGCCTGCAGGATTTATTGGAATCCGGAAATCCTGTTTACAACATTCAGATTTACGGTGGCGACGCGGTGAGCGTTCCTCGGGCGGGAATTGTGTACGTGATGGGAGGGGGGATCATCCAGCCCGGTGGTTATATTCTCCAGAGCCACGGGGAGCAAGTTACGGTTCTGAAAGCGGTCGCCCTAGCGCATGGCTTAACATGGTTTGCGAAGGCTGATCAGGCGGTGATCATGCGGAATAATACCGATACAGGGCAGAAAGACATGATACCCGTACACATTAAACAAATGCAAAATCAGAAAGCCGACGACGTTCCGATGAAGTCGAACGACATTCTTTATATTCCGGATAGCAAAGGCCTCAAAGTTCTGGCCAAAGGCTCTGAGGCGGCACTTACTGTGGGAACTGGCGTGGCTATTTACAGATTCTGATCGCGTTTGAGCATGGAAAGTGGAGAAATCGGCGACACGAGTGAAGGGGTAAATGGAAGAGCCGTCTAGGATTGCAAATCTGCGCGACCGAAAAGCTACGGAAGCGTTAAGCGTCATTCCTGCGCCTTCGGTACTTTCCTGGGAGCAGGTTCCCAGGGAACCTCACCTGCTCGATTACGTCATCATTTTGCGGAAGCACCAGTGGATGATCCTGACGTTCTTTCTAACTGTTGTGACGATCGTGACCATCGCGTCCTTCAAAATGAAGCCCATATTCGTGGCTTCGGCGCGCGTGGAAGTGGACAAAGAATCGCAAAACATGTCGCCCTTTCCCGATTCGAATTCCTACGATGAATTCATGGATATGGAAAATTATCTGGAGACGCAGTCGAAAATTCTCCAGAGCGAAACGCTGGCCTTGCAAACGATCAAGTCTCTTAGTTTGGAACGCTACCCCGAGTTTGGGGGCAGTTCAAACGCGCCAGCCTTTGCTCACAGTGGCGTGGCAGCCAAGCGCCCCGCGATCCTCGGTGCATTCTTAGGACGCCTCAGCGTAAAGCGCGTGCCGAACAGCCGCTTGATTGAAGTCACCTTCGAAGCGGAAGATCCGCAGCTCGCCGCGCAAATCGTCAACACGCACTTGCAGAATTATGTGGAACAGAATTTTCGTAGCAAATACGATGCCACCATCCAAGCATCCAACTGGCTCTCTTCGGAACTCGAAGAGCTTCGGATTAAAGTGGAGAAGTCTGAAAACGCCCGCATCGCATACGAACGAGCCAACCAAATATGGCAGATTGACGAAAAACAAGACATCGCTACCTCCAAGCTCTCGGACTTGAGTAAGGCTGTCACTGAAGCGCAAACCGACGAGGCCGAAAAGGAAGCTTTTTACCGCATGGCCGCGTCCGGAAATATCGACGCGCTACCCGTGGCGCACGGCAGTGAAGTGATTACGGAACTGAGAAAACGAAAATCCGACATAGACGAACAATATGCCGAAGCTGTAAATCAGTACGGCCCGAATTTTCCCAAAGTCTTGCGAATCGCTGCGCAGCAAAAGGAAGTTGACGACGACCTCGATCGCGCCCGAAAAACTTTACTGGAAAGCGTGCAAGAAGATTACACCACTTCCCGCAACCGCGTGCAGCTTCTGCAGGAAGCGCTCGACAAACAAAAAGCGGAAGCCAACGATCAGGCGGAAAAATTGGTCCAGTATCATATCCTTCAGCACGACGCGGAATCGAATAAACAGCTTTACGACGGATTGTTGCAGAAATTAAAAGAGGCCAGCATCACTGCGGGCCTTCGATCGAGCAATATTCGTGTCGTAGATCCGGCGCTGGCGCCCGCAAGTCCGTCACGCCCGCAAAAGGCGCGAAACATTCTGCTGGCAGTTCTAATGGGCCTAGTCGGCGGAGTAGGCCTTGCTCTCTTCCGCGAATATCTTGACAACACGGTAAAGTCGCCTGACGACATTGAAGCGCTCACAGGGCTGCCTTCTCTCGCCGTGGTACCCTCCTTACCGGGAATGAATGCTCCCACCGGGCGGCTTTCACGGCTCGCTCGAGAAGCCAGTACGGCGGCTGGTTTGGGCGCGCGCGTGGAATTGCTCTCGTACGTACAACCCAAGTCGCAGATCTCTGAAGCGTTTCGCGCGCTGCGAACTTCTCTTTTGCTCTCCCAGGCTGATCACCCGCCACAGGTGATCTTGGTGACCAGCGCACTGCCTCGCGAAGGAAAAACGACCGCCGCGGTGAATCTCGCGGTCACTCTGGCGCAACTCGGCGACCGGACTTTGCTGGTGGACTCTGACTTGCGCAAACCCGGAATCCGGCGCGCCTTGAATCTGGCCATTGGAAAAGATGTGGGATTGAGTTCCTATCTCGCGGGCGTCACCAGCCTTGAAGAAGCTACGATTCAGCATCCCACCATCACCAATCTATCGGCGTTGACAACGGGCCCTGTGCCACCTAGTCCGGCGGACCTTCTTTCCTCCCACCGTATGCGCGAAGCCATCGCAGAATTGCGCCGGCGTTTCAAATTCATCGTGATCGATTCTCCTCCGGTCATGGCCGCCACCGATGCTGTGATTCTTTCAGCACTGACGGATGGTGTCTTGCTAGTGGTGCGTAGCGGCGAAACGCCAAAAGAAGCTTTCACGCGCACGCGTGATTTGCTCGCGGCAGTGAAATGCCGTTTGCTTGGAGTGGTGTTGAACGCCGTCGATTCGAATGCTCCGGATTATTACTACTCTTATCGGTATTATCCCTACGCGTACGGCTATGGATATGGAGAAGATGTCGCCAAGCCTTCTAAATTCCCGTCGGGCTCCGACGAAGCAAACGGGCCTGCAACATAAAGAGGTGCAGTTTTGAGATACCTTATAACTGGCGGCGCTGGATTTATTGGCTCCCATCTAGCCGAAGCTTTGCTCGCGCGTGGCGATTCTGTGTTCATCCTCGATGATCTCTCCACCGGCAGCGTGGAAAATATCCGGCATCTGAAAAAACACGATCGCTTTCATTACGTTTTCGATTCGATTATGAATAAACATCTCCTGGCGGAGATGGTGGATGAGTGCGACGTCGTGTTTCATCTGGCTGCTGCCGTAGGTGTGCGGCTGATCGTCGAGAGCCCGGTGCGTACCATTGAAACGAACGTGCACGGTACGCAATTCGTATTAGACGCAGCGTCCAAAAAGAAAAAACTGGTTTTCGCCGCCTCCACTTCGGAAGTCTACGGCAAGAGCGACAAAGTGCCTTTCCACGAAGATGCCGACCTTGTGCTGGGGCCAACCAGCAAAGGCCGCTGGAGCTATGCAGCTTCGAAGGCGCTCGACGAGTTTCTCGCACTGTCGTATTGGAAGGAAAAAAAACAGCCCGTCGTGCTTGCACGTTTGTTCAACACGGTGGGCCCACGCCAGACCGGCCGCTACGGAATGGTGCTGCCCAACTTTGTGCGCCAGGCTCTGGATAACGAACCGATTACGGTTTTCGGCACGGGCCAACAGTCGCGCTGCTTCTGCGATGTCAGGGATTGCGTTGAAGCCATCCTGCGGCTAGTGGCGACCGAAGCTGCAATCGGTGAAGTTGTGAACATCGGTAACACCGGGGAAATTACCATCGAAAAACTCGCCGCTCTCGTGAAGCAACGCACAAACAGCCATTCGCCGATTACTTTTGTTCCATACGATCAAGCTTATGAGCCCGGATTCGAAGACATGCCACGGCGCGTACCGGCACTCGGCAAGCTTGAGCGCCTTACCGGGTTCCGCCCTACAACCCCGCTCGTGGACATCATTGACCGAGTAGTCGCCCACTTTCAGGAAAAGAAAAAGCCAATCTCGGCTGACAACGCGGATGGCAGCGCATATTTGAATTCGGAAAATCTCGCTATCAAGCGGGTTGCGACGTAAGATTGCTGTGAATCCTCATGCTTTGCAATTGCAACCTGTTCAAACGTTCCTGCTGAAAAAGCTATGAGCGCAACCTCGGCCACAAATCGAGTGGAGGGAGGCGGTGCTCAACAGTCGTCTGCGCAACGTTCGCTCTCCTTCCGAGAGGGTCGAGAGAGAAACCGCACCAGCACCACACTTTCCGTAATTGTTCCCGCCTACAACGAGCAATATCTAATCGAAGCAAGCCTGAAGGGTTTGGCTGTTTTGGATGAATCTCCGCGGCTCCGGGAAATTAAAGTAATCGTTGTCAACGATTGTTCCACCGATCGCACTGCAGAGGCCATTCAGCGCTTCCAGTCGAATCTGAAATCAAGCCAGGATTTTAAGAAATTCAGATGGATTTGGTTGGATCAACAGAAAAATCAGGGCAAAGGCGCCGCCATCCGTACGGCCTTGGAACACGTGGATACGGAACTCGTTGTGATACACGATGCGGACCTCGAGTACCATCCTGGCGATCTCATCCAGATGGTGGAACTTTTCCTGTCGGAAAACGCCGATGCGGTCTTCGGTTCTCGTTTTATGCCCGGCGGCTATAAACGCGCCTTGTTTTTTCGCCACCAGCTTGGCAACAAATTTCTCACTTTTTTGTGCGACCTGGTCTGTGACTTGAATCTAACGGACATGGAAACCTGCTACAAAATGGTCCGCGCGGAATTGCTCAAGAGCATCCCGCTTACGAGTTCCAGATTCGATGTGGAGCCGGAACTCGCCATTAAACTGGCCAAACGCGGCGGTCGCATCTTCGAAGTCCCCATCAGCTATTCCGGCCGCACCTATGCCGAAGGAAAGAAGATCAATTGGAAGGATGGCATCCATGCATTGTGGGCCATCTTGCACTACGCGGCTTCGGATCAAATCTACGCGCGAGACGGACATGGCGGCGAGATCCTCATGCGCCTCACTCGCGCGCCTCGATTCACTCGATGGATGGCTGATGTTATCCGCCCTTTTGTGGGTGACCGCGTCCTGGAAATCGGAGCGGGTACCGGCAACATGACGATTCATCTTGTGCCTCGCTCGGTTTATTGGGCCACTGATGTGAATCCTTTTTATTTGGAAACTCTGGATAGGCTTCGCCCATCCCGTCCGTATCTTCAAACCGCCTACGTTGATGGAATGGAAGAAAGTTCGTTTCCGCAAGACATCTCTTTCGACACGGTAATTTGCTTGAATGTTGTGGAACATCTTTCAGATGACATTGGCGCACTGCGAAACATCTACAAAGTGCTCGAGGACGGTGGACGCTCGATCGTTCTGGTTCCGAATGGTCCAAGCCTTTTTGGCACATTGGACGAAGTTTTGGGCCATTGCCGTAGATATACGGAAGGTCAACTTACCAAAGTCGGTCAGGAAGCGGGATTCACGGTTGAAAAGGTGCTGAAGTTCAATCGTCCCGGTGTTCCAGCCTGGTGGTTGAATGGACGGGTTTTGCGAAAGACCACCTTCGGTCTGGGACAAATTCGGCTGCTGAATTTTTTGACTCCGCTATTTCGCATGGTAGATTCGTGGCTTCCGCTTCCGCCACTTTCTCTCATCGCCATATTTCGGAAGAGGGCTAGTTCGCCCTAAGGTGAGCCATTTTCCGGAGTCCAATCGTCCGGCGCGAGCAGGCCGAACCGCTAAGCGATTGCGTGAACCTTGAAGGAAATCGCAACACTTGTTCAGACCCGATAAACTCGAAAAGCTGCTGATCCTGATCTTTGTCTTGACCTTGCCTCTCAGCAATCCTTGGGTGCGCGGCGATGGCGTGGGATATTATGCCTACGCCCGCGCTCTACTGATCGAACACCGGCTCGATTTCCAGAAAGACTGGCTTGCTGCAAACGCGAGTTACCGCATGGGACGCGTGGATGCAGCAGGCAAGATATTGCCTACGGAATATACCTCCACGGGCCATCTGAACAACCACTTTTCCATTGGGCCGGCAATCCTATGGTTTCCGTTTCTGCTGGCGGCGCACGCCTATGTTCATGTGAGTCACGCGTTCGGCGGCCAGATCCCTGCTGATGGATTTTCTTTTCCGTACATTCTTGCTATGGCCTTGGCAACAGCCTTCTATGGGTTTCTCGCGCTTTGGATTTCGTTTCAGTTGGCTAAAAAGTATGTGCAGGAAAAATGGGCTTTTTTAGCGACCCTCGGCATCTGGTTCGCAAGTTCTCTGCCGGTATACATGTACTTCAATCCGTCATGGTCTCATGCGCACTCCGCATTTGCCGCTGCATTATTCTTTTGGTATTGGAACCGCACTCGCGGCGAACGAGCCTGGCTGCAGTGGGTAATTCTCGGGGCAATATCTGGCCTCATGATGGACGTTTATTACGTCAACGCGGTATTGCTTGTGGTCCCCCTGTTGGAATCCCTTGTTGGTTATTGGAATGAATTTGAATCACATCGAACCGCGGCCGTCCGGACATTATTCTTGCAAAATGTTTTATTTACCCTCGTTATATTCACAGCGTTTCTTCCCACGCTTATCGCCAAGCGCATCATTTATGGGAGCTTCTGGCATTTCGGTTATACCGAGCCCTGGAACTTCATGTCTCCAGCGCTGCTGAAAGTCTGTTTCTCCTCCGAGCACGGTTTGTTTAGCTGGACGCCTATTATCGGTTTCGCGATCATCGGGCTTTTCCTCTTGCGAAGGCACGATAAGCTGCTGAGTCTGTGTGCCGTCACGGCGTTTGCGATGTACCTTTATGCGATTGGTTGTTACTCGGATTGGGCTGGCATTTCCTCGTTCGGCAGCCGCTTTTTCGTTTCTCTCACGCCGTTGTTTATTCTTGGCCTGGCCGCGTTCTTTGACTGGCTGGCCCACGCGTGGAAGGAACGCTCCGCGACTGTCATGGCGGCATCTGCCACCGGTCTCTTGATCATTTGGAATCTCGGGCTGATTTTTCAGTGGGGCGTGCATTTGATTCCGGCGCGCGGACCGATTTCCTGGCGTGACGCGGCATACAACCAGGTTGCTGTCGTGCCCGGGCAGACTGTTAGGACATTAAAAGCCTACCTGACTCGCCGAAGACGATTGATGAACCGCATCGAGCAGCAGGACATGGAGCAGCTCAAAGAACAGAATAATTCGCCTGTGAATCTGCCGCCGAAAGAAGATGGCGAATGAATGATTCAGGATGGTCCGAAATTCACTTCCAACGTTCGCGAAGCTTTTGACCTATGGGAGCCCGACTGCCAAAAAGTAGCCTTCGAATGCGCACACGCGTGCTGCAGAACACTGCCGCATTGCTGGGCGGCCGCGGCCTTTCAATTATTCTTTCGGGTGCGGCATCCGTTGTCCTGGCACGCTATCTGGGTAGCACGCAACTCGGCGAATTCGGAGCAATCTATGCGTATGCCACGCTCTTCGGCTGGCTGGCGACATTTGGAATCGACGCGATCATCGCTCGAGAAGCATCCGTCAACCGAAACCAGGCCGCAAGCATTTTACGGACCGGCGCGGGACTCTGCGCTTTATTCGCCGTTGGTGCCACTATACTTTCGTTGGTGATCGCTCCCTTTGTGGGCTACAAAGGCCACCTGCATTTCCTGCTTCTCTTCGCCGTGATGGAAATGCTTCTGCTCGCCCCGCTGCGACTTTACGGGGTTCTCTTCCAGGTAGATTTGAAACAATGGTACGCGGCCGGAATCAATCTCTTCCGCCAGCTGCTCTGGTTTTTGTTGGTTGTGCTATTGGCGTGGTTGCAGGCCCGCCTGATTACCGTGGTTGTATGGCGATTCATTGCTGCGACAGTGGAGTCCATTTTGATCTGGAGCTTTAGTCGCAGATTCCTGTCCCAGGTGTCTGAGGCGCGTTCGAATAGTGCCGTGTTTTATCTAACGAGCGCGGCCCCGATGGCTTTCAGCGCCCTTCTCGCTTCAATCTACATGCGCATCGATCAAGTGATGTTGCATAACATGGTGAGTGACTCTATTTTGGGGCAATACGTCGCTGCAGTTAGAGTTAGTGAGATGTTTGAAATGCTTCCGGCGGCGCTGATCGCTTCGTTGGTGCCGATTCTTTCCCTGTCAGCGCGAGACCCCGAAATTTTCCGCACGTATCTTGACCGAACATTCCGTTATTTTGTGGTTCTGGCGTGTGGCATTTGCGTTGCGATCACCACCGGCGCTGGCTTGCTTGTACATATTCTTTACGGAAAACAGTTCGCGTCAGCGACGCCTTTGCTATCCGTGCTAATTTGGTCGGAGGTCAGCACATTTTTCGGCGCAGTGGTGGTAAACGCAATGGTGGCCAGGAATCTACAACGGTATCTTCTGGTGCCGACAGCTGCTGGAGCATTAAGCAATGTTGCCCTGAACTTTTATCTAATCCCGCGATTTGCGGCGCTGGGTGCCGCTTGGGCCACTTTGATAAGTTATAGTCTGGCATGGTTTGTGGTGCTGTTGGCATTCCGAGAAACACGGCCGCTGATCTTGCAGGGCATGCGTTGGGCAATACCCGCATTGGCTATGGCAATCGGGTCAACTTGGGCCGTCACCATACTGCCGGCGTCGGCCATCGTGAAACTTGTTGTTAGCGTCAGTCTCTACACCCTGGGAATTGGGGCGGCACGCCTCTTGGGACGCGATGACATAGAGTATGCCTGGGCAGCACTGGCGCACAGTCAGGCCAAGCCGTGATAATACTTATTGCAGCCTATTAATATGAATAACGACTTAATGAATACATATGGAAAGAGTTCCGGCACTACTGTCAAGGTGTTATGTAACAAGATCGTCTATTCGGTTGCGCGCAGCGTGCTGAAACCCCCTCCAAATGGCTGGCTGCACAGCCGCTGGCATTGGTTTCGATCGCCTTTTTCTTTGCGTCATCAAGTCCTCTGGAGCGAATCCCTGCATTCTTGGTTTTGTCCCGAAGATGAATCAGCTCTGGAATGTATGTTACATCTGCCTTCTTACGAACCCGTTGCATGGTCCGCGCCAAAAGCCGGGGATGTCTATCTGGACATTGGCGCATACATCGGTTGGTACACGATACAAGCATCCGCAGCAGTTGGTCCTTCTGGCTGCGTCATAGCTCTAGAGCCGGATGCCACGAATCGTCGCCAGCTCCAAAACAATATTGCTCTAAATCGCTTATCAAACTGCCTCACCGTGCCCAAGGCTGCTTGGGACCATAACGAAATGATTGGGTGGCGCGCGAGCGATGTTCCCGTGTGGCACAAAGCGGATGCGGACGGAGGCGCGAACTTGATCCAAGCAATCACCATCGATACCTTAGTGAACGAGTTCAGCCTGAAGCGCGTAGATTGGATAAAGATGGATATTGAAGGAGGAGAAATGGAAGCTCTGTGGGGGGCCGAAAAAACTCTTCGGTTGTTCAGCCCTGCACTTTTCATCGAAGTCCATGAAACGATGGATCCGGTGACGCGTTTTTTGACGAAATCCGGTTACAAAATCGAACAAGCAAGTTTTGACCAGCCCCCCGACCACCACGGTTGGATCCTGGCTCAAAGGCCATAAGCGCAGTGTTCATTGCCGCACGTCGAAACGGCAAACCGCTAGTTGGCTATATATGGAAAACTATAATGCGGATATCGAGAATGCGATTTTGCGAGCTGCGCAACGAGGGGAAAAAGTTTTGAAATATGCCGTCTTGAATCTGCCGCGAAAAACGGACGCTTTCGAGGACTATGGCAATCGACTTGTTCCTCTTCTGCGACATCCAGTTTGCGCGTGGCTCCGCTTGCGACCCGTTCTGGCGCAACACACTTCCGAAGAACATGCTACGCTCCAGCGGTGGGCCAGGGGACGCACAGCGCTGGTTGAAATCGGCGTCGCGGAGGGTGTATCAGCGCTCGCTTTGCGCGAGAACATGTCTGCCGATGGAACGCTCTACTTGATTGATCCATTCCACCTTAGTCGTTTCCCAGTGCTCAACTTTACCAAGCGGGCAGCTCGTGCGGCGGTCGAAAGTTGCTCGCGCGCAAGAGTCGCGTGGATCGAAAAATTCAGCTTCGACGCTGTCCGCGAATGGATAGCACCGCTCGACTTCGTTCTCATTGATGGCGACCACTCTGATGCCGGAGTTGAGAAGGACTGGAACGATTGGAGCCCTTTCGTCAAGCCCGGTGGCGTCGTGATTTTTCACGACGCATGCCTTTTCCCCGATGGCTGGACACGCGCGGACCATGGCCCCGTCAGATTGGTTAACCGCCTCTTTCGGGCCGGGGAGGTAAAAGGCTGGTCTATCGTGGACGAAGTTCATTCGCTAATCGTAATCGAGCGCCGCAGAGCATGAGGATACTGGCTCGAACAGCATGAAGCGTCGGGTTTTCATACTAACGCCTGATCTACCCGAGCGCTCTGGGGGCTTGGAACATTTCCTTCTTGAAATGATCAAGAGATTAGAGGTAAGCGGATACGAAGTGGAGGTCTTCCACCGCGGTAACTCCGAACCGAAATGTCTAACAGCCTGGACGGGACGAGTCGGCGCGAAGCTCAGTGCCACCTTGAATGGATTTTGGATCGGAAGAAATGCTCAAAGGCATCTTTCCGAGAACGTGGATATAGTGATTTCTCATAGCGACGTTGGGTATTACGCTCTACGTTCCGCGACCCCCGTCAAATTTGTTCATTTCCATCATGGAACGTTCCGGGCGCAGGCTGACGCTATTCGCCAACTCATTTCTCGTAGCGGGTATTTGTATCTAAAATGGTGGAATTCGATGGTACTCGAACGTTTCAGCGGAAGCGGTAAAATTGTATTCACCTGTTCCGATCAAGTTCGTGACGAAGTAGCACAGTTCTTTGGACAAACGGCCACCGCGCTGTGGAATCCGCTCGACGTGGAACGATTCAAACCTCAAAATGTTGCCGGTGCGCGTCGCGCGCTTGCTCTGCCAGAGGAAAAGCCAATCGGATTGTTCGTGGGGAGCGCACATCCGATGAAGGGTTTTCCCATGGTGCGAAAATTGATCCATGCGCTGCCTGAGGTTTATTGGATTCTGGCATTGCGAGGGGACTTGCCAAAAGACCTGCAGTCCCAACTTGACTGCAGATTGCTCCACAACGTTTCTCATGATCACCTAGCTTCCCTCTATAATGCTGCCAGTTTTTCCGTTTGCCCTTCACTTTATGAACCATTTGGCTATGTTGTTGCCGAGAGTCTGTCTTGTGGAACTCCGGTCATTGCTTCACCAGGCGGAGCTAGCCGATCATTTTTACAGACTCCGCCTTTCCGTCAGTTCCTGATCGAAGATCCAAATGATTTCTCGAGTTTTGAAAGCGCGGTGCGCGAGGTGCTTGCGAAGCCGGAATACTATAGAAGAGCCGTCCTAGAGCAAATTCGTCCTCGCATAGAAAAACTGATGGCACCGGAAAATTGGTGGCGCCGTTTTTCCGAGGCGACAAATCTGTGAGGGAAAAGCTGTGGCTTTTCTTGCGCAATTCAAGGCTGCTTCGAAGACTTTATGCGCAACGTGGATTTGCCGAACCGATGCGCGCTGCAAGCTACTATCTACTGCCTGCGCGTGGACAAAAGCGTCTGCGCGTCAAGAGCGGGCCTGCCAGCGGACTTGTCTTTGAGCTGAATCCGCGTTGGGAGCACTCTGCTTGGGAGGGCGACTACGAACAATCGGTGCAACAACTCTTTGTGAAATGCTTGAAGCCCGGGACGATCGTCTTCGACGTAGGAGCGAATTATGGTTTCTATGCCCTTCTCGGTGCGCGCGCGGGCGCCGAAGTATTCGCGTTCGAACCACTTAAAGAGAATGCAGAGAGCCTGGCGCGCCATGCGGAAATGAACGGGCTGACGTCGCGCATTCACATCGTACGGGGCGCCGCTTATTCGTATACCGGCAATATTGCACTTGAACCGCCCGCCGTCGAAGGTTCGCACGGGAATGCGGCTACACGATCCCAAGCATCGAAGACTGAGAACGCCATACGTGTACCCTGCACAACGCTCGATGATTTTATCCAAGCAAATCCGCAACCGAGCTTGGTGAAGATGGACGTCGAAGGGGCAGAGTCGGAAGTACTGAAGGGAGCCGACCGTCTCCTTTGCACTGGTCGTCCGTATCTGTTATGCGAGATACATGACGAGCAGAACGCATCTTTCGCAGAAACCTGGCTGCGGGAACGCAACTACACTTGTACCTGGCTTGAAAAAGAAGCCTCATTTCCGAGGCATCTATTCGCTTCTCCGCAGTAATGTTGAGGGAGCGGCCAACAGGAGGAATGACGTGGCGCGCGCGCGAAATTGGATGAGCGACCTGATGCTGCACGCGCCTGCGCCGCTTCGCTCGCTCCGTAGCCTTCCCGTGATCGGGAACATCATTCATCGTCTCAGCCACAGGATTCTGCCGGAGGATCAAAAAGTCTGGGCTCGCGTTGAAGAGGGACCCGCTAAAGGCCTCTGGCTGGAATTAAATCCCCGGACAGGCCAGAACTATCTACGAGGGGATGCGGAGAACGCAGTGCAAGAAATCCTGGATGCCCGTCTCCTTCCTGGAATGGTGTTCTACGATCTCGGCGCAAATATCGGTCTATTTACGCTGCTCGCAGCGCGGCTAGTTGGTGTGGAAGGAAGAGTGTGCAGCTTCGAACCTGATCCGGCGGTGGCAGCACGGCTTCGACGCAATGTCGAACGCAATCAGTTTCCCAACGTGACCGTGATGGAGGCAGGTGTTTGGTCCTCAACCGGCAATGTGAGGTTCGTGCCGGCAGATTCCGCTTCCCCCGACCGCGGTGTCGGGAAATTCGTTTCGGCGGAAAGCGGAGTCTCTGGCACGCAGACTCCCTGTGTCGCGCTCGACGATTTCGCACAGGGCGCTCCGCCGCCAAACGCAATCAAGTGCGATGTCGAAGGAGCCGAGGTACAGGCTTTGCACGGAGCGGAGAGGTTGCTGCGGGCGTATCACCCCTGGATCGTTTGCGAGATTCATTCCGCAGAAAACGATCGAGATTCGCGCGAATATCTTCGCCGACTTAACTATCGAGTGGACTCCGTGGACGCCAACCACATCCTGGCGGAGCCTTCGTAAACTTGTGGCCAGGGCAACGGAGCTGAGGCCAACAGAAGCGATCACAGAGCCAGAACCACGCATGGATCAATCTCGTGTAGACAAAAAGCAAATGAGCTCCTTAGTTGTATTGCTGGGTCGCCCGGACGCCCCCACCGATGGCGTCGCCGATTACTGCGCGTTCCTCGCGAAGGCTGTGGAAGCGCGCGGAATCCACATGAGTGTCGCGCGCGTGCACTGGGCAGAAAACGGATGGCTCAATGGACTACGTGGCCTTTGGCGGGATAGCACACAGTGGCGTGATCATTGGGTTCTCCTGCAATATACGGCGCTCTCTTGGTCTCGGCGCGGATTTCCGTTCGGCGCTGTTGCAACGCTTGCGATTCTTCGGAGACGCGGAGCGCGCTGTGCCGTTGTGTTTCACGATCCACGTCGCCAGAGCGAGACTTCCACACGTTGGATCGATCACGCCCGTGGAGTGTGCCAGGAATGGGTGATTCACAAACTTTACAAAATGGCTGCGAAAAGTATTTTCACCGTACCGCTCAGGACCGTTGCATGGTTGCCGCGGGAAAACAACAAAGCGGCGTTCATACCTATTGGTTCGAACATTCCGGAGCGCGCGCATCACCGTGTTGCGCCTAGTTCAGCAACCAAAGAGAAAACCGTAATCGTCTTCGGGGTAACCGCTTCTCCAGGGGCCACCGAGCAAGAGGTCCGTGATATTGCGGTTGTCATGTTGGAAGCTGGCAAGGCGCTCGGAAGGCTGCGCCTGGTCGTTGTGGGGCGCGGATCTGTAGAAGCCGAGGAGCTTCTAGAGAGAGCGCTTCGCGGAGCTGATGTCGAACTTTTGGTTCGCGGGCTTTTGTCTGCCGAAGAGATTGCCGCCGAATTCGAATCCGCGGATGCGCTGCTTTTTGTTCGTGGTGCCGTAACACCTCAACGCGGAACCGCCATGGCCGGGATCGCGAGCGGAATTCCTATCGTGGGATATCGTGACGAAAGTAGCAGCGGCCCCCTCGACGACGCCGGGGTGCAATGGTCTCCCTGGCAGGATCGCGATGCCTTAGCCCGTGGACTCATCCACGTTCTGAGCGATGCTCGATTATGGATGGAACTGAACAAGCGCAACCTCCAGGTGCAGGAAATGTATTTCTCATGGGCCATCATTGCCAAACAATTCTGTAAGGTGCTGGGTGTTGAGGCAACAAGCCTTGAATCGGGCCGAGAACCATGAACTCCAAAGACAGCATTCTGCGATTCTGGCAAAACGTTCCCTTGTCTTGGCGCACTGGTCTTGTGAAATCGCGTTTCGCGCCTCCACTGCGCCGTATAGCGAATTTGTTCTATCCTCGCGGTTCAGAAATCTTTCCACTCGCTGCCCCGCTTGAAGGGTACAGAATGCGCTTGGAATGGCATTCCTCGAAAGCTTTTGTTTTTGGAACCTACGAATCGGAAGTGATCCGTGCTCTTGAGCAAACCGTTCAGAGTAATTGGGTCGTTTTCGACATCGGCGCGCACATCGGCTACTTCGCATTGTTGTTATCAAAGCTTGTCGGGCCGCGGGGAAAAGTATTTGCCTTTGAACCATTTCCGGAGAACTTTAGAGCGCTGGAGGAGAATGTGCGCATGAACGACTGCCGCAACGTTGTGCTCGAAAATCGCGCGGTCGCGGCCGCTTCTGGTTCGGTGAATCTGAAATCAAACGACTCGGATCGTCTAACATATACGTCGTCTCTCGTAGACGGCCGCCCGCTGATCGATGTCCAGGCCGTGAGCTTGGATGACTACACAGCTTCGTTGAACGAGCGCATTCAATTCGTAATGATGGATGTTGAAGGAGCAGAAGCTGCTGTGCTCAAAGGGATGCGCTCAATCTTGCAGCGGGATTTCCCGATACTGCTAATCGAACTCCATGGGTTCGAGCAACAGGGGCAATCTCATCCAGCTCTGCAAGAGCTTCGTTCTATGGATTATGGCTTTCGATATCTAGACGGTCCAGGCGCTCAGGCGCATATCCTCGCAGAACATCGAACTGCCAATACGAATGACGGGAGATCAGTCTGAATCGGAGATTACGCGTACTGTTGATTGGCTCTCACCCAGTACAATATGCATCACCTCATTTCCGTCTCTATGCGAAAGATCCAAGGCTCGAAATACTAGTGGCGTATTGCGGTTTGCAAGGAGCGCAGCCGCACGTCGATCAGGAGTTTGGGATCGAAGTAAAGTGGGACGTCCCCCTCCTAGAGGGTTACCCATGGATCGCTGTCAAGAATCGGTCTTGGCGTCCAGGATTGGGATCGTTTTTTGGTCTTTTCAATCCCGGAATGTGGAGTTTGATTCGCCGCGGGAAATTCGACGCGGTTGTGTTGTATACCGGGTATGTTAACGCGACTTTCTGGATCGCTATAGCGGCCGCCAAGGTCAGTGGCGCAGCGGTTTTATTTGGCACTGATGCGCACGTTCTCTCCTCACGCGACAATCAAGGCTGGAAGCTAAGTGTCAAGAAACTGTTTTGGCCGCGGTTGTTTCGGCTGGCCGATACGGTGATCCTGCCGTCGAGTGGCGGGGCCGCCTTGATGCGGTCACTGGGAATCGCGGAAGAGCGCATCGTAGTGACACCGTATTGCGTCGACAACGATTGGTGGATCGCCGAATCGCGCCGGGTGGACCGTGATGCTGTCCGCCGCCGGTGGGAAGTGCCAAAGGCCGCTCCGGTTGTGCTCTTCTGTGCAAAACTCCAGCCCTGGAAGCGGCCTCAAGACGTTTTGCATGCCTTCGCTCGAGCTAATTTGGCGAGTCCATACCTGGTTTTTGTCGGGGACGGCGCAATGCGCTCCACTTTGGAATCTGAAGCAGAGTCTCTGGGAATCAGCGATCGAGTTCGTTTCTTGGGTTTCGTCAATCAGTCTGGACTACCAGAGACGTATACTGCCTCCGATCTCCTTGTGCTAGCTTCGGAATATGAGCCGTTCGGCGTGGTGGTCAATGAGGCTATGTTATGCGGTTGCCCTGTGATGGTGAGCGACCGTGTCGGAGCGAGATTTGATCTCGTGCGAGAAGGCGAGACTGGTTTCGTTTTTCCCATGGGCGACGTCGGTGCGCTTTCAGAATTACTGCGTGAATGTCTGCAGTCGCCCAATCTTTTAAAGCGCCTTAGCCAAGCCGCTCGCGACCGAATGGCTAGTTGGTCTCCTGCCCAAAATCTCGAAGCCTTGGTAGCCGCTCTAGAGCGAGCGATTCAACTCCGACGGCAAGATAAGAACCGCTCATGAAACTTCTTATCTATGTTAATAGTTGGGCGCCCGCGGTCGGCGGAGTCGAAACATCGGTCCGGCTGTTGGCCGAAGGGCTTGCCAAATGGGAATCGAATCATCCCGGTGAGAAGATCGCGGTTACTCTAGCGACGCAAACTCCCGCCGGAGCCATGAATGATTCACAATTGCCGTATCGTGTAGTCCGCAAGCCGGGCTTGCGGGATCTCATCCGTGAGATTCGAAGAGCAGATGTCGTTCATCTTGCCGGTCCAACCCTGCTCCCTCTTATGATCGGATACCTACTTCGCAAGCCGACTACGGTGGAACATCACGGTTACCAAGTCGGATGTCCAAATGGCATGCTCTTGCTGGAGCCCCAGAAAACGCAGTGCCCAGGACATTTCATGGCTGGGCGATATGGAAAATGTTTTAACTGTAATTCTCACACCATGGGATGGTGGACAAGCCTCAAAACACTTCTCCTGATCTTTCCGCGAAGATGGCTGTGCAAGAAAATTGCCGCTAACGTGACTATCACTGACCACGTGTCAGCTCGGCTCGTCCTTCCGCGAAGTTGCACCATCTATTACGGCATCGAAAATGTGGATGCTCGTCCCGTAGAAGTCCAGGAAGATGCTCGAAACCCCTTACGCCTTGCTTACCTGGGGCGCTTGGTTTCAGAGAAAGGCTTGCCGGTCCTATTCCGGGCCGTTCGCCTGCTTCAAAAAAATGGATCGGCGTTTCATCTGACCGTGATTGGGGACGGCCCGGAACGCGACAAGCTTGAGATGTTTGCAAATGAAATCGGAATCAGTCAGTGCGTGACGTTTACGGGTGAGATGCGGCGTCGGGAAGTCGATCAGGCCCTGCGCAAGCTGGATGTGGTTGTGATGCCGTCACTTTGTGAGGAAACCGCTGGCCTGGCAGCCATAGAACAAATGATGTCAGGAGGCGCCGTCATTGTTTCTGATATTGCAGGACTCTCCGAGGTGGTTGCAGACGCCGGTCTAAAATTCGTTCCGGGGAACTCGGAGGAGTTGTTTGCCTGTCTCAAAGTAGTAGCGAAAGATCGAAGCATGATCAGACATCTCGGATCCTTGGCGCGCGCGCGTGCGCTGAAAGTATTTTCTGTGGAACGTTTCATCATGCAACACGTAGCACTATATCGCGAGATTAAAAAACAATCTCTAAACCCAATACGTCCAGATTGAAGCGTCCTCTAATGGCCGGAATCGCCAATGCTCTCGATCTCTGCATACCTGACAGATCTCGGCTATAAAGTACAATGGCCGATACTCACGTTCCTGCTTGAACCGCTACTTCCCGGACTGGGATAGAATGTCATCATCAAGAAGACCTACGCTAAATCAGAAGGCTCCGACAAAGTATTTGGAGGTAGATTAATAGTTGTCGAACGCACGCATCCCCGCCGTACGGAACCAGTCGCTAATTACAGCGAGTATTGCCATTCTCGGCATTTTCATTGCCTGGCAAGTAGCTCAGGAAATTACTGCCAACAATATACGCTGGCTTACGTTTGCTGTGGCTGGATTCGTAGCCGTCGTTGCAGCGGTCACAATCCTGAGAAACTGGCGTCTTGGATTTTATATGTTCCTCTTCTGGATGCTCTTCGAAGACCTGTTTCGGAAATATATGGGCAACGGCGTCGCACTGTTCTTTGGTAAGGATATCCTTGTGGCTCTCGTGTATCTTTCTCTATTTGCGGCCATCCGAAAGAAACGCGAAAAACGCTTTCGAGCGCCTTTCTTGTTCGTTCTTGGCGTTTTCTTCCTGCTCGGCGTCCTCCAGGTTTTCAACCCAAATTCACCTCACATTCTGTACGGTCTGCTTGGTTTCAAAACTTATTTCTTCTACGTACCATTGATGTATGTCGGTTACGCTCTAATCCGCAACGACGAAGACCTTAGAAAATTTCTGGTGATAAATGTGGGGCTTGCCGGATTGATCGGCGCTCTGGGGATTGCCCAGGCTATTCTTGGGAACTCCTTTCTGAACCCCGCACATCTCGCACCTGAACTGCAGGATCTCGGAAATCTTGAAAAGTCCACCCCCATTACGAATCAGCTTTTCTCTCTGCCGGATTCTGTCTTCGTCAGCTCAGGACGTTACGATTTTTTTCTGGTTCTCGCCTTTATCCTGGCCCTCGGTACTGGCGGGTACCTCCTTTTGGGGAACTTGCGCGGACGCAATATTGTTTTCCCTGCTATCGGGGTCATTGGGGTGGCCACTCTGCTCTGTGGCTCTCGCGGCGCTGTCATGTTCATGTTGATAACCTCATTGGCGCTTGTTTCTGGTTTTCTATGGGGTGCGCCCTGGCGGCAACGCCAGGCGCATCGTATGGTAAAAGCGATCCGCAAGTCCATTGTCTTCGCTGCAATCGGATTTGCTTTACTTCTATTTCTCTTCCCGCAAGAGGCAGGTTCGAGGATCGAGTACTATACCGAGACTCTCTTGCCTGGCAGCTCTGCTTATGAACTGGAAAATCGATCGTGGGATTACCCGCTCCGAAACTTGGCTGACGCATTCAACAGGCCGAATTGGGTGCTCGGAAACGGCATCGGTACGGCGTCCTTGGGCGGACAGTATGTTGCCAAAGCTATTGGGATTTCTCCGCTCAACCTTGGCGTTGAAGAAGGTTACGGCGTATTGATCGTCGAAATGGGAATTATTGCTCCCTTCCTTTGGATCCTTTGGACGGCCTCGCTCTTGTACTGCGCTTGGGGCGTCGTGCGTCCTCTGCGACAGACGCGGCTGTTTCCTATTGCTTTGGCCATTTTTTGGTTTGCATTCCTGTTGCTATACCCGATGACGTATGGAGGTTTTTCCGCTTATCAAAACTATACGTACAATATCTACTTTTGGCTTTTGGTGGGCGTACTCTTCCGCCTGCCCGAGATACAGACGAGCACGCCGAATCTCGTCCCGATACCCTCGACGAGATCGCGCGCAAAGGGTGGATTCCAGTTCTGAACGGGGGTACTGAACACCGCATAAGAGTAAAATCGAATCGCAGCGTCTCGTAGGGGTTGACACCGCGCGAAATCGGCCTACGATAAGGAAATCCATGGCTACTCCTGCTCAAGCTCCATCGAATTCGCCGATTCCGGACAAGAGTCTGTTCCGCATCGGCGAAGTCAGTCGCCTGACCGCGACAAAAACTTTCGTCCTGCGCTACTGGGAAACCGAATTTCCCATGCTCCAGCCGGTGAAAAGCCCCAGCGGTCATCGCCTATATCGCCGCGAAGACATCGAAACCGTTTTTGAGATTAAGCGCCTCCTCTACGACGAAGGGTTCACGATTGTCGGCGCCCGCAAGCATCTCGCCGATCAAGCTGCTGGAAATGGTGGCAGTTCCAGCGTGTCCAGCGAAGACGGCATAGAGCAAACGCATGCGCAGGGACGAAGCGTTCATCGCGAGCCTCCATCGCGCGCACAACGCAAATTCCTCCTCGATTTGCACGAAGAACTTCTCGCTGTCTTGACCCTTCTCGAACGCGGGTGATACGCTGATTGCTGTCGAAAGCGGTCGGGACGTAGCGCAGTCTGGTAGCGCGCACGCTTGGGGTGCGTGAGGTCGCTGGTTCGAATCCAGTCGTCCCGACCATCTTCCTCTCTCGGTAATTTTTGAAGAACTTCGAAAGGTGCTTCGCCCGCGCGGATATTTCCATGCCGGATAACCTAACGAAACCGCGTATCCTCGTCACGAACGATGACGGCATCCATGCCGCTGGCCTCCGCGCGCTCGTCCAAGCTGTCACGCCCATAGGCGATGTCACCGTTGTCGCGCCCTCGCACGAACGCAGCGCCTCCGCTCAATCTCTCACGCTACGCCAGCCGATTTACTGCGATCAGATTGCGGAGAACGAATACTCCATCGAAGGCACGCCCGCCGACGCCGTCATACTCGCGTTTCATACCCTGCTCAAACAGAAACCCGACCTGGTCATCTCCGGCATTAATCGCGGCGGCAACATGGGCGAAAACGTCTATTACTCCGGAACCGTCGGCGCCGCCATGGAAGGCGCTATCAATCGCGTGCCGTCCATTGCCGTTTCGGTTTCCTATCGCACCAAGGAAATCGACTTCGCTCCGGCCGCGAATTTTATGCTCACGCTCGTGCCGCTAATAATCAGGGAAGGTCTTCCGCCCGGCATTTTGCTGAACGTCAACGTCCCGGATCCGTGGAATGGCGAAGTGCGTTTCACCAAGCAATCCTCTAAGATCACGCGCAACGTTCTTCAGCCCGGCTCCGACCCCCGCGGCCGCCGTTATTTCTGGCTCCACGAACAGAAGCTTGTGGAGGGCATTGAACCGGACACCGACATGGCCGCCATCCGCGACGGTGCCATTTCCATCACCCCCCTTCAGCTCGACCACACGCACGCTCCGTCGCTCAATCATCTTTCGCATTGGAAAAAACTGCTGGAACTTTCCGCAAGACCCTAGATATCGCCACCGTTTGTCGTCCCGGCAGAAACCTCTTTCCGACCGACGAGGCTTGCCTACCGGAGGTAGGGACCTCTTTGAGTCTTGCGCTGGTGCTTTAGGCGTAGAATCTTTCTACCATTCTTCAGCATCCATCAAGGCAGACGTAGATTCGAGGGCAATCCATGGACCTACAACTGAAAGGCAAGAAAGCTTTGGTAACGGGCTCGACTGCCGGAATTGGTTTCTCCACCGCGCGAGCGCTGGCGGCAGAAGGCGTGTCGGTCGTGGTCAATGGAAGAACCCAAAAGCGCGTGGATTCCGCCATCGCCGAAATCCGCAAAACTCATCCGGACGCCGACGTCTCAGGCATCGCTTCCGACGTTTCGAATCGTGAAGGTTGCCAGAAAGTGATCCAATCGGTCCGCGCAGTGGACGTCCTAATCAATAACATGGGCATTTTCGAGCCCAAGCCTTTCGAGAAGATTCCCGACGAAGATTGGATGCGCTTTTTCGAGGCCAACGTCATGAGCGGTGTGCGCCTCTCGCGCCACTATCTTCCGGTCATGCGCGAAAAAAACTGGGGCCGAATCATTTTCATCTCCAGTGAGTCAGCCGTTCAAATCCCTGCAGAAATGATTCACTATGGCATGACCAAGACCGCGCAAGTCGCCGTCGCTCGCGGCATTTCCGAAACAGTCGTGGGCACAGGCATCACCGTGAACAGCGTGCTGCCCGGTCCCACCAGGTCCGAGGGCGTCGAAACTTTCATCTCGCAAATGGGTGTGCAAAAAGGCTCTGACTCCGCGGCCTTCGAAAAAGAATTCTTCAAAAGCATTCGCCCGTCCTCCCTCCTCCAGCGTTTCGCGAGCACAGACGAAGTCGCTAACATGATCGTCTATCTCTCCAGTCCGTTGGCTTCCGCTACAAATGGCGCCGCCGTCCGAGTCGATGGCGGAGTCATTCGCGCTATCCTGTAAGAAGCGCGCAGGCCGACCGTCAGTCATTCTGCTTCAACATTTCCATCTCATCCAAACTCTAACTAGACTCTAGCGTGTGGTAGCCTTGCACGCCGAGGGCTCTGAAGACTTGGACCGATCTATCAAACTCGCGGGCCTAGCAGCAATTCTGGCCGCGGCAGTTTATCTTCCGCTTTACACGCGAGCGCAAGTTTCGTCGTCGAACTCCGCGCAAGAACCGGCCCACACGGCCACTGTCCACGGAACCGCATCTGGTTCGGCCGAAGCGGCAAACGTTTCCAAAGCCGAACCGCCCACCTTCGAAAAGGTGAAGATTGTCCAAGCCTGGATCCCCATGAGAGATGGCGTCCGGCTAGCGGTGAATCTCTACATGCCAAGCAGCCCGATCGAGCCAAGTACCCAGGACGCGGAGCATGGTGCAAAATTCCCAGCCATCCTGGAATATTTGCCGTAC